>OLRT01000913.1_pt1 | contig 21949 bp, 14 predicted proteins | sample 1672021 | NCBI WGS metagenome assembly OLRT01 (sample SAMEA3136637, study PRJEB25190) | human gut metagenome | reverse complement strand
CGAAAGGACTGCGGATTGCAAGATGGTCAGATAGTGCTACATTCGTGATGACAAGGAGGCAAACTAACCAATGAAAAATCTAAAATTAAAAGCCGCCCGTGCTGCCAAAGATCTCTCTCAGCAGGCTCTGGCTGATCTGGTGGGCGTTTCCCGCCAGACCATCAATGCCATCGAAAAGGGCGACTATAATCCGACTATTAAGTTATGTATCGCGATCTGCAAGGTGCTGGATAAGACACTGGATGAGCTGTTTTGGGAGGAGTAGGCACTCCTATAAATCAAACTCCAGAGCCAGTCCGCCCAGAGAAGTTTCTTTATAGGCTTTGTTCAGATCGTGACCGGTGTTTTTCATTACGTTCACTACGGCATCAAAGGATACTTTGTTTTTACGGACGTATCCCAGGTTCTTGGCGTAGATCGCACAGTCGATGGCTCGAAGTGCTGCGTAGCCGTTTCGCTCGATGCACGTGATCTGAACATAGCCGCCAACCGGATCGCAGGTAAGCCCCAGGTTGTGTTCCAGCCCCATTTCTGCGGCGTATTCGATCAGACTGTTGTTGAGCCCCAGGATCCAGGCATACAGTGCAGCACCCATAGCACAGGCACTTCCGATCTCCGCCTGACATCCTGCATCAGCCCCGGAAATGCTGGCGTTGTTCTTGATCACATTGCCAAAAACACCGGCAACAGCAAGAGCTTTGATAAGCCGAGGTTTCTCCACATTCAGCTGCTTGTAGCAGTAATACAAGATGGCCGGAAGGACCCCGCTGGATCCGCAGGTCGGTGCGGTAACGATGGTCTGCCCTGAAGCATTTTCTTCTGCGACCGCATAGGCATAACTACTGAGGATCAGCGTTTCTCGCTCACTTCCTGCAGGCAGATTGATGGCCTGCGTATACATCTGCTTGGCCACACGAGGGAGCTGGAGCTTGCCGGGGATCGTCCCTTCCCGCTTCAGACCTCGCTCCACAGAATCAAACATCGTACCCAGTATTTCATACAGATACTCAACAAAGAGAGCATTTTCATGCTCCATCACATAATCGTAAAAAGAATAGGCATTTCGATCCAGAGTTTCCAGGATCTCTTTTAAATTCTTTTCACGATATACATTTTTTCTTGACAGGCTAAAATCATCCTCACCCTCCCAGACGATGGAACCTCCGCCGACAGAATATGCCGTAATATCATCTTTTAGCTCGCCGTCTTGATAGATGTGAAACACCATACCGTTGGGATGAAACGGCAGAGTTTCTTCGCAGAAATTCACCTGGCAGTTTTCTCCCAGCGTTTCATGGATGATGTAATCCGTCAGATGTCCTTTCCCCGTCATAGAAAGGGAGCCATAAAGATCCACAACATATTCAGCATTCTCTCCGAATCTCTTTTTTATGATGTTCGCTGCTCTCTCCGGTCCCATGGTGTGAGACGAGGACGGTCCCTTTCCTATTTTAAATAATTCTCTTAATGATTCCATATTGTCAGTCTTCCGTTCCTTTTAAAGTCGCTCTTAATTCGCTGCGCCTTCGTCGCTGCGCTTTAGGATCTTACCTGTCGCGCCATCGATTTCAAACTCGTGCTTCGAACCATCGTATTTGATCTCGATCTCATACACGATCGCCCCGTGTTCCGTATCTACATCCATCTCCATGATGCAGTCCGCATCTGCTCCAGGAACATTCTCCAATGCGATCTCTGCCGCTTTTTCGATGCCGATATCCGTCGTCTGCACCGCCTGCTGACCAGAATCATCCTGTCCGTAATTAGTATCCTGCTTTTCTCTGCCGGTGATCTTGCCATTGCGTACATTTATCTGATAGTTGTACAGAATGCCATCGCTGACGATGGTCACATCGTATTTCATACAGCCGTCATCGAAAGTCTTGTCCACTGCGATGGAATACTGTGCATCGCCAAGCCCTGCATCGTCTCTGGCGATCTCCTCCGCCTTCACGCTGCTGATCCCACCAAAAAGACCCATCAGCCAGCACACCAGAAGAGCGATCACCACAACTGCTGCTATGATCCCTCCGATGATCATTCCTTTTTTTCGTTTCTTCTGTTCCATAAAAAATCCCCTCTTCATCTATTGAATTTCCAAGTTGTTTTAGTATATCACAGATTCCGGGATAAATTCTATCCTTTTATTTCAAAACCGACTCAAAGCTGACTCCTGTCAGTGCAGCATCCGCAATGTTTGCACAGGAATTGCCGATTCGATCGAAACTGTGAAGGATCCTCGTAAAGTCACTTGTCATCTCCGCGTCACATGCTCCCTGTTTTACACGCTTCATGTGATTTTTACGCAGCTTCAGAGTCAGATCCAGCACGTTATCCTTTTTATGAACGATCTTCCGCGCATCCTCACCATTACCTGTCCGAATAACTTCCAGCACATTCTGATACATATCTTCTATGATCTGCAATCCCCGGCACAGATCTTCCACAGCCTCCGGTGAAAGCTTGTGCTTCTTTTCCAGGATACTCTGCAAAGACTCCGTCGCCTCTGTGCAAAGGGCATCTGTCCTCTCGATATCACTCAATATGTACATCATGCCCGCTGTCTGAGTCGCCTGCTCTTCCGTCATAGAACCGGAAGAAAAAAGACTGGAAAGATACGATACGATATTGTCGTAAAGCTTTCTTACAACAACTGCCTGTCTCAGGATAGAATCCACACGGCGCAGATCCTGTCTCTCGATGGCGTGGTTCAGCCGATGGATCATCTGCTCCACCATACCGCTGCACCGCAGGATCTCACGCGCCACCATTTCCATAGCAGCAGCCGGCTGCGAGATCAGACGCGGATCCAGGAAAACCGGAACTTCCTTCTGTTTGCTGTTCTTCTCCTTGTACGGCAGGATCTTTACCACGATTTTCACCAGAAGCCAGATCAGAGGCAGCCAGATCAGCGTCATGGTGATATTAAAGATCGTATGAGCGTTAGCGATCTGCCTTGCAATGACTTCAACTTCCGGGCCCTTCGTAGAGATCGCCTGGATAAAATGAGCATACGGCTTCACGAACCAGATGAACAGAAAAGCTCCTGTTATATTGAAAGTACAATGAGCCAGCGCCGTGCGCTTTGCATCACGACTCTGACCGATACACGCTAACAGCGCCGTGATCGTCGTTCCTATGTTATCCCCCAGAAGAACAGGGATGGCACCCGCCAGGCCGATGATGCTGGAAACGCCATCCGGGCCTGCCTGCGCTGCAAAGTTCTGCAGAACCGCAATGGTCGCGCTGCTGCTTTGCACCACCAGAGTCATCAGCGTTCCCACCAGTACGCCAAGCACCGGCATTCCGGAAACGTGATCGATCATATTGACGAAAACCGGACTTGCCGCCAGCGGTTTCATCACGCTGCTCATGATCTGTATGCCCTCAAACAGCAGCCCGAATGCGAAGATCGTCTGACCGATGCTCTTGATTTTTTCTGATTTAAAGACGAAAGACACGATAAAGCCCACGAAAATAATGACGAAAATATAATCACTGATGTTAAATGCCAGAAGCTGTGCTGTCATCGTGGTTCCGATATTGGCTCCCAGAATAACGGAAATGCCCTGCTTCAAAGTCATCAGCCCTGCACTGACGAACCCGATTACCATGACCGTCGTGGCACTGCTGCTCTGCATCACCGCCGTTGCAATGGTTCCTGCCAGGACCCCCATCACCGGATTCACCGTAAGGATCCCCAGGATCTTCTTCATCTTTTCCCCGGCCGCCTTTTGCAGCGACTCACTCATCATGTTCATGCCGAAAATAAAGATTGCCAGCCCGCCCAGCAGGCCGAATGTGATCTGAAAAGCGTCGTTCATTAGTTTCTCCTTCTGATCTTAATTATCTAATCTTATTGCTCTTATTATAAAAGGGCTGTGTTAACTTACGTTTAACAGCCCTGTTAATTCGATATTAAGTTTGAAGGTAATGTTAAGGGTGGGTTAAGAAACATGCATCTGCACATTTTATGAGGATGTTTTAACTATATACAACACATTTTATGAGGGTTTTGCGGCGGGTACCTGCACATTTCATGAGAGTTTGTGTTTTTACTCTACTTCTGGCAAGGCCTGTTCTTCCCTATGATTTAGACCCAGGCGCTATGTTAAATCTTTGTGAAATGTTCAAAAAATAAAAAACAGCGAAGACTTCGGAAGGATCCGAAAGGTATCGCTGCTATGACGTATTGTTAAAATTATACTTGTAATTTTTGTCATTATATGGTATATTGTTCCTGCAGAAGGCTGCCGGGATACGGTGGACGGTTGCCCCCTGAGAAGGGAGGTGATTCAGTGTACTTAACGTTTTCCGATCTATTGGGATTCGGGATGTTCGTTATTGCTCTGATCGCCTTGATCGTACAGATCGGGCGTAAATAGTTTTACCATAAAGTAAAACACCCGTCCATATGCCCCGACGGGTGTTTTGCACACTCAACAGGGAGCGACCGTTCCTAGTCTGACCTGACCGTCAGACTCCCGGCATCCCTTCTGTATCATTATTATAAAACGATTCTCACAGAAAATCAATCGAAACTAAATATTCTTCCTCTCTCTCCGAAACCGCCACTGCCCCGACAGTTCCAGTCCCATAGGCAGAAGCAGGAACGCTCCATAGATGCCGTAGAACACATAGGACCAGAAGGTCACCCGGTTCCAGATGATCTCCGGGTCGTAGTAGACCCGTGTCTGATCCAGCATCAAAGCCGCTGCCATCCCGCCAAGACAGGCAACCAGCACTACGACCAGGCTGCGATCCCGGTTGTCGAACCGATAGATGGAATACGCCGTCCGCCCTCGAAGGCCGCATCCTCGGCTCTTCATGGAAAATCCGCTTTCAATAAAACTTTCCAACATCCAGGTGATCAGGATCGACAACTCCCGTACTCCATTTTTCATTCGCTGCCAGATGCTTCCCTGGTGCACGCCTTTACCCAATCCCCGCCGGGCCGTTTCGATCTGAGACGCTCGCACTCGCACCCGACCGAACATCCGCAATGCCACCGACAGCATGAGAGAAAGCCTCGGAGAGATCTTTCCAAAAAGATATACGATCTTGTCCACGGAAAATACCGCCAGAAAGCAGCTGAACATCATCAAAAAAGCCGCTGCCGTCGTCCCCAGCACCAGTCCGTAGACGATGGATTCCAAGGTGATTTCGTTACCGATAAAATCGGTCGCAAGATCCGTCACGCCAAAGTGATTATAAGACGCATACACCCCGGCATACAGCAGGATCAGAGGCACCAGGCACAGATCGAAGATCAATCCGCGCTTTCCTCGCAGCTTCACCGACCAGGCAAAGGACGCCGCAAACGAAATAGCCAGGAAAACCGGATGACGAAACAGCATGATCCCTGTCAACGCTGCCGCAAAATATATCAAATTGATCACAGGATGATAACTGCTGAATTTCATAATCTACTCCGCTTCCATAAGTCCATACTTGACTTTGATGCGATCCAGTTTTTCGATCATCGGATGCGCCAGAATAAGCAGGGTCAGAAATACTGCCGTCCCGTGCACAGCATTGAACGGCAGCCCCGACAGATACACCGCTCCCACCGCCTCTGTATTGATCACAGAACTCATGGTAAACAATGTACACGTGTCCAGGATCGGTCCAATGAGAACTAGGATCATCCCGCCGCCGATGAATGCTGTCACAAGCCGCTTTCCGCTGGTCATCACGCCTGCTCTGCAAAGATATCCCGCCAAAAGCCCTGCCAGCCCGAAGGCGAACATCTGCCACGGCGTCCACGCCCCCTGGCCGAATATGAAGTTGCTGACAAAAGCACTGATGCTTCCGGTCATAAAACCGGCCTGCGGGCCCAGAGCCATACCGCAGATCATGACGATCCCCACAATAGGTTTGAACTGCGGGAACATAATAAACGCTGCCCGCGAAGCCACAGCGATCGCGCACATCACAGCGATCAGCACCATTTCCCTCGTCTTGGGTCTGCGCCTCTCGAAACTGAGCCAGAATGCCGCAACGGCGCACAATAAAACCAGCATACTGGTAAGATAATATTTCCGATCACCCATCTGCCAGGAAAGCAGCAGCACTGCCGGAATCCCGATGATCACAAGTCCCAGCGCGATCCACTGTTTTACAGATCTGCGACCCGCCCTATTCTCTTTTATCGATTTTTCCTGCATAGATCGATCACATCCTCTACATTGACCGCATTTTGAAATATGTGACGGCTCATGCGGTTTGCCGCCGTCGTGTAAAAGCTGTTGCGTGCAAAGAATTTCTCCGGTGTATTGACCGTCACGATACTCCCGTCAAAGAACATCCCCGTCAGATCTGCGTACCGTGCGCAGAATTCCACATCGTGAGATACCATAACGACGGTTACGCCCTCTGTCTGCAAACGCTTTAACACTCTCGCAAATTTCTGTTTAAAGAAGCTGTCCATACCCTTGGTCGGTTCATCCAGCAATAAGATCTTCGGTTCCCTCAGCATAACCTTGGCAAGGGCTGTCCTCTGCTGTTCCCCGCCGGAAAGATCATAAGGATGGCGATCCAGCAGGTCATCGATTTCACAGAGTTCCGCGATCTTCAGAATCTGCTCTTCTTCGTCACACATTTCCAGCAGTTCCTCTCTCACCGTCTTCTTCACGAATACGCTTTTCGGATCCTGAGGCAGCATAGCCAAAGTTCCAGTAAAAAGTTTTCCGCCTTTATATTTATCCAGACGTTTCCCTTCGATCCAGATCTTCCCGCGATACGGTCTGCAAACGCCGCAGATACTCTTCAGCATAGTGGATTTCCCCGTACCGTTCCCTCCAACTACTGCAAAGATGCTGCCCTGGGGGATCTCAAGATCCACGCCTCGCAGCACGTCCGGCGTATCCTTTTCATAGCGGAACCAGACTTCCTTCATGACGATGGATAATGGGGAATTTTCCAGCTCTCCCTCTGATTTATGACGATCTGAAACTTCGATCTCCTGCGCCAGCGACTCCGGATCTCGTTCTGCAAAGAGACCGCTTAAAAAGCTGCGGCCTTCTCTCACGGTAAGAGGGCAGTTGTTCCCTAAGGATCCTGCTGCCAAGTCGGCGTTGTTCGGCTGATCGACCTTCGGACCGTTCTTCTCCGGCATGCCACCGATCCCATAATACACCTGCACCGGCGCCGGCATGGCCGCAAACATCTCGTGCTCCCGTCTTTGCAGAAAATCGCAGACCTGTCTCGGCGTACCATCCGTCAGGATCTGCCCCTGATCCATGACGACCACCCGGTCGGCCGCATGATAGATATCTTCAAGTCGGTGCTCCGTGATCAGTATGGTCGTTCCCAGCTCCAGGTTTATCTTGCGGACAGTGTTGAGAAAGTCCGCCGCCGCAATAGGGTCTAGCTGGCTTGTAGGCTCATCCAGTATCAGTACGTCCGGCTGCATGGCCATGATGGATGCTAAATTCAGCAGCTGCTTCTGCCCGCCGGAAAGCTGCCCCACATCTTTATAAAACCAGTCCTGTATCCCGAAATAGCTGGCCATTTCCGCCACTCGAAGCCGCATGGCCTTCTGATCCATCCCCAGGCTTTCCAGTCCGAAAGCCAGTTCATGCCACACCTTATCGGTCACGATCTGAGCGTCCGGATCCTGCATGACGTAGCCGATCCTGGCCGCCTGCGTCCGCTGATCGGATTTCTCAAGGGGTTTGCCATGAAACAGTATTTTCCCTTCTCGTTTTCCATGAGGCGTCAGAACCGTCTTGCAGTGTCGCAAAAGAGTCGTTTTGCCGCAGCCGCTTTTGCCGCACAGCAAAACATATTCCCCGTCCTCTACCGTCAGATCGATATCCTGCAAAGCCTTCGGCGTATCAAAATATCCCGGCGCGCCGGAGTGCTCCCGATCGTCTTCGGATGCTTCGCCCGGTGCTCCCGGATAAGAAAAACTTAAATTTTTGATCTCAAAACATGCCATCGCATTTCCTCCACTACATCAACTGCGACCGGAATACTTAAAAATACAAACCAGCAGATGCTCCCGATCCAAAGCCACGGATCATCGTATCCTGACACCAGCAGTTCCGGTGTGTAGGATGCACGTGTCCCGCCTCGGAGCACAGCCGCAAGGATCCCCGCCATAAGCAGGAACATCAGGCAAACCGTCAGTCTGTCCCGCTTCACAAAGGAATAGATGGAAAACGCGCTTCGCTTTCCGCTTCCATAGCCTCTGCTCTGCATACTGTCCGCCGTGATCACTCCTCCTTCCAGTGCCCAGGACGTCAAAGCCGAAACCACCGCAAACGACGGCAGGAGTTTGCTTTGCAGCGAAGATCCAGTTTCCATCCGTCCGATACACCTGCGGGCCGTTGTGATCTGACGCGCCTTTCGCTGAAATCCCGGCACCATCCGAAACACCATAGTAAGGATCATGGAGATCACGGGACTTTTTCGCCCGAATACAAACATGAATTTATCGCTTGTCATGGTTCTGTTATAAGATGCGAACCACAGGATCACCGCTGTGAACATACATCCCAGCGCCATGCCGTAATACAGGGCTTCCAGCGTGTAAGGCCGCTGTCCCAGATAGAACAAGGCCCTGTCGCCTCCGGTGTTGAGAAGCGGATTGATTGCACTGACCACCACGAAGACCGGGATCATGCCAACGATCGTCCGAAGCCCCTGCCGCCCTCGGACCTGCAGATAATACACGGCCGCAAGCACCAGGGAACAGATCAAAAACGCCGGATGCACAATCAGCACCGTAAAAAATACGGTGCCGATGTAAAATATGAAATTGACTTGCGGGCTGTACCCCGAAAATGCATCCTGTCTGTTCATGGATCCATCCTATCAGATTTTTTCCGGACTGTCTACCGGCTCCTTTTCCTGCGCCAGCACCACCAGTTCACCGAAGCGTGAAGTGATATAATCGTAGGCATTGCGACTGTGAGGGATCAGACAATCGGTGCAGTCTTTGACCCCTTTATAGTAGGTAAAATTACCGCCGCAGTCCTCGCCCAGAGCGTAGAGAGGGCAGTAGCAGAAAAGGCAGTTGAAGTCTTCTTCCGCCATACCGCCTTTCAGCTGGTGACACGGGAAGTATTCGCATTGTCTGTGACTGAAAAACTTGAAATTCTCTGTTTTAGGCGGTTCATATCCGCTGGTTTCATTACTCATAAAATCCTCTCTTGTTTCTCCGCTTTCTCATGACGATAATAGCGATCAGGATCGCCGCTGCGATAGCTCCTGCGATGATCCACGGCATCACGTCGCGGGCTGCCTGTGCTCCCAGCAGGGAATCAATGGACTGATCAGATCCTGCGATCCCGTACAGGGAGAAGTCGGATGCTTCGAATTCGATAGTGCCTCCTGCCGAATCCACGTGACCCTCGATGAGACGGATCTTGCCACTGTCAGCGATATGCACGATGACCGGTGTCTTATAGTTTCCTATGCTGACCATCGGCATCTTGACGCGGATCAGACCGCTCGGATGCCACTCGCTGTTATCCAGCGTGTTGATGAAGTGGATATCGTACAGGGTGAACAGTTCGCTGTTATCGCCCAGCGCGTCCTGTACCTTAGTCTTTTGTTTCTCACTTGCCGTCTTCGGCGTCGCCACCAGCTTGATGTACCACGGCAGGTTTTCTGCACTGGTAGCTCTCACATCGATACCGGTCGCTTCATCGTAATGATACATGCTGCCCAGGTTCTGTGTGATCTCTGTAAAGGCCGTCCAGGTATCCGTCGCCTCGATGGCTTTCTTTTCCGATACGGAAAGGGCATTGTAGGCTTTATACGCATCCAGGATCTGCCTGATCTGATCGTCGGTATACTCCTTTGCGTTCCGTGGGAGGGTCGCATTGACGACGGCATCCAGCTTATCGAGTGCCGCCTTTGCAGCTTCCGTCATTTTGCCAAGCTTGATAGTAGCTTTCTTCGTGATGGACCGGGTCGTGCCGGAAGCTGCCAGAGAGCTGCCGGAAGACAGAGTATCCTTCTTCGGATCCTTTGCAGAATCTCCACCGTTTACCACGGTTTTCTCTATGATCTTAGACATCGTCGTTACGTCGCTCATATCGTACAGAGACGTCTTCCCGGCCTTCAGCCGATACCAGGAGGCTAGCGCATAGTAGGCCTGTTCCGTGGCCAGGCCATTAGACGATGTGGTATCGCTCTGGCTGTGCTTGAAGCCGCCCTTATCATTATAGAAGGTCGCCAACGCATCCAAGGTGCTGTAGCCGTTCTTGATGAACCGACCGTCGGATGCCGGATCGATGCCCAGGCTTGTCAGTGCAACGATGACCTGTGCTACCGATTCCGCATTAGCAGTGCCCCACGATGTATATCCGCCGTTAGCTTCCTGCATCTGGGACAAACGATTAAGAGCATCGCCTATCGCCGATTTTACTTTCGCATTACTGCTATAATATGGAGCCAGTGCCTGGATCGCCATGGCCGTCATATCTGCGTCAGCACCATTTCCATTAACATTCCAGCCTCCGTCGCTCAACTGTGCCGCCAGGATGGCGTCGATGAGAGCTTCCCGCGTAGTCTGCGTCTTATCTGCCACCGCCTTCGGGATATCGTAGTTATGAGAATCCAGAGCGATCAGTGCAAAGATCGGTCCGTTGATTCCCTGGCTCTTCACGTAGTCCAGATCGGCTAATGGCTCCAGCAGATCATATCCGGCAACGTCAGTCGGATCTTTGCCGATGGACGTCAGCGCCAGGATCATACGGGAGTTCTCCGTAGACTTGCTGTCGCTGATGGTGGAAGAACCTTTTTTCTTCACATACTGATATGCTGCCTGTGCGTACTGCTCCGCCAGCGTGTCGCTGATGGATCCGGAACGTGCCAGTCCCAGTGCGACCCATTCCCCGCCGGATATTCCTGCCGTCAGCCCTGCCTTGGATGCCAGAGCTGCCTGACTGCTTCCCGTCTCCTGATAGATCTTATCGAATTCTTTCTGGTTAGTCTTCTGCAGCTGTGCGATCTTAGCCACGGCGGCATCCAGCTTCGTCTTCAGGTTCTTGGAAATCAGAGCTTTGGCTTCATCGGAAAGTGCATTATAGGCGCTCTGTGCCTGGCCTACAGCCGCCGCATCGTCCAGCGTCAGCTTATCTACATCCGGAAGAGCTTCGATCATGGCCGCAACTTCATCCGCAGCTTCCTGAGGCGTCTTGTTGCCCGCCCAGTCGATCGTGCGATAATCGTCCACGTAGAAGAACTGCATCACATCGCCGTCATTTAATGTAACAGCGCTCATGTAGTCCACGAATTTACCATTGATGGTGTACATCCATCCGCTGTACGGTCCGTTGGACAGCTCGCTTAACGTAACTTTTTCTTTTGCATTGCTAATGGACGATACGTAGCTGTTTCCAGACATTTCATAGTCCAGACCGGCATCTCCCAGGGCCTTTTCGAAGAGATCCTGTGCCGTTGCACCCTTCTTCAATGTATAGGACGTCGAATCGATCCAGGTCACGTCGCCTGTATGCTTTCCGTTCTCACCGTGAACTGTATCTCCTGTTAATCCAAAGCTTACGCTGATTTCGGTCTTATCCGGATCTTCCGGCTTCGTCGTGCTTCCGCCCTCAGAAGAGCCTTCTGTCTGCCATTTTAAAATCGGATATCCGCCATTCAGTTTTTCCGTATCTTCTGCAAAGTACTCCGTACCGATCTGCTGATTCAGTTTCTTCACGAATCCGGCTTTCTTCATGGTTTCCGAAGAAGCTCCCGTCGCCGTTTTATCCGTTGCCGCTGCCTGGGATTCAGCCAGGTAGAAGCTTCCCGTTGTCTGATTGATATAGGCAGATCCTTTATAGCTGCCTACCGAACCGCCTGTGTTGATACCGGACGCTACGCTTCCGATATTGTAGCAGCCCTGCGGCACGGCGCAGACCGTCGCTTCACCGGCCAGACCGCCCAGATTATTGTTACCGATTACGGTTCCTGTATTGTAGCAGCCTTCCACGACTGCGTAGTTGGACATCAGTCCTACGATGCCGCCAGCCTGCTGGCTCTTGTCCGCCGTTCCGACGCTTCCCGTATTGATACACTTGCTGATAGTTCCACAGGATACAGCGCCTGTGATACCACCGATACGCTGTGTACCAGCTACCGATGCTGTATTGCGACATTCCGTCACCTTGGCGTTGAGCCCGGTCTGACCTGTGATACCGCCGACGTACATACCCCCGGAAACCGATCCACTGTATTCACAGTAGATGATCTTACCTTCCAGATATCCAGCGATACCACCGGTGGAGAGACTATCGCCTGTCACGTTAATATCTCCGAAAATCTTCAAGTTTTTAACAGTTCCCTTGCCGTCTATATTTCCAAAGAATCCCTGCTCGTTCTTTTCTCCGCGGATCACCATGCCTGTGACTCTGTGATTCTGTCCGTCAAAAGTTCCCTTGTAGGAGTTCTTGTCGTTGCCGATCGGATACCAGTTGCCTGCAGTTCCCTCAGCAGTTCCCTCAGCAGTACTCAAGGCAATATCTGTCGTCAGCGCTCCGTTGATCGCAGTATTGCCACCGTTGACGGCGTTGACGAACCACTTCAGTTCCTTCTCACTGGAGATCTGGTACACACCGGATTTCACTGCCGGTTCACTACACTGATCCTCCGGCCAGATGCCTGCCGACGCGCCATCCTTGATGGTGCCTGTCTTCGCTTCAACATAGCCTGCCAGACTTCCGGTCACGCGAACGGAAATTTCCCTGCCCAGATCATCGTCGGTCAGTTTATATGTTTCATTAGTCGCACCATCGATTGCCTTCGATCCACGATACCACTGGTACTTTGGTGCTTTTTCGCTGCCCTTGTAAACAGCCGTCAAGGTGTGTCCCGCGACTTCCTGTCCCTGGATCTTGACCGTTCCCGACATGCCCTGCACCTTGCCGGACTCTGCCGTCTTGATGCCGTAGTGATCCCCGTCCATGCACTTGACGTAAACCTTGACGCCGACCATATCGTTCGGAACGGTAAAGCTTTCTCCAAAGCCCAGGACCTGTTCCTCTGCGCCCCAGTCTCTGTACCAGACGAACATCGGATCCTGGCCGTTACCGTCAGTGTAGGAGGCCTTGATAGTTTCTCCCACCTGAACGTCTTCCGGCAGCGTTACAGTTCCTGTCAGAGTCTCCTTGCTGCCTGCCAGCGAAGCCAGATTTCCTGCCTTGTTTCTAATGGTTCCTGCGTCGGCTTTATTGGCGCTGGAGCTGTCCGCATCTGCGATAGCCAGGGAGCTGAGATACCAGCAGTCTGTTCCTGTCACACCTCCGCCTATGACACCGCCTACATTGAAGACTTCTCCCGTCTCCGTATCGGCATAAGAACCGGCTACATCCCCCAGGTTATACAGGCTTTTGGCCGTAGAACCTGTCGTATTGCAGCCCAGACATCCGCCTACATAGCCGCCTCGGCTGACTACGTTTCCTGTATTGTAAAGGCTGCTGACACTGGCGTTGTTCCAGCCAACGACGCCGCCCGCACAAGCTCTTTCTTCAGACGAGCTAACGATCACATGTCCGCTGTTGGCAGACTTGCTCACGTTTGCCGCTTCACTCTTTACAGCATTGGTATTAGCCGCCGCGATACCTCCTGCATAGGTGCTTCCGGCAGTGATCACAGCCGTGTTGCTGCATCCCGTCACAGAACCTTCGTTATATGCCACGATACCTGCCGCATAGGATTCCCCGGTCACTGCACCCGTATTGTGACAGTCTTTGATGACGCCATCCTTGGTGTTGTTTCCGGCGATCCCGGCAATTTTGTTTCCACCCGTTACCGTCACGTTGGAAGTGATCTCCTCCAGCGTTCCCGCATTGGTTCCTGTCAATGCGGCTGTTTCATCTCCGCCCTTGAGGATACCTGCTAGGGTAAGGTTCTTCACCGTTCCCTTGTTGTACGGGATCAGGCCCTTACCGTTTTTCAGGTAAAGGTTTTTAATGGTGTGTCCCGCACCGTCCAGAGTTCCTGCAAAGCCCGTATCTGCAGTCTGTCCGCCGATGCCGGTCCAAACGTTGTTGTTGAGATCCAGATCTGCTGTCAAAACAGCTTTCAGATCAGTGTAATCCTGTGCAGCTTTTTCGGCAAACCATGCCAGTTCTGCCGGCGTTCCGATCTGATATACGCCGTCCTTCTGCTGCGGCGCATCCTTGGCCGCTTCGCCCTGCCATCCGTTGTCGTCCTTTTCCGGATCGTCGGATTTTACAGTCCCGTTCTGCCATGCCAGCACCGGGTATCCGCTGTTGATCCCATTGGTATCTGCTGCAAAGCCGTCGCCCAGGTCTTCGCTGGTGAGGGCTTTCAGCTCGTCGGAAGTTTTGGCGGTCGCGGTGCCGTTTTGGATCGTGCAGCCATTCAGATTGCCGATTGCCTCGTATTCGTCGGAATAGAATACGTTTTGTACGGTCTTAGGTCCATTATCCCAGTCCAGTCGACCTGCTACACCACCTTTTGCCGTTGCTTTCACAATTCCTGCATTGTATGCAGCTTTAATGGCTCCAGACCGAAATACTCCTGTTATTCCTCCTGCCGTGCCGGTTGCCTGCACTGTTCCCAAATTATATACATCACTGACCGTTCCGCCAATATAGATCTGTGCACAAATACCGCCAACCAGATTGCTTCCACTGACACTCCCCCGATTGTAGGAATCCGTTAATGATGCAGACGACTTACTCCAGTTATAACCGGAAATTCCACCCACGTTATTCGCCCCGGTTACCTCTGCAGCATTTGAGCATCTTGTGAGCGTACTGGTATCGTCCTGATACCCTACAATTCCTCCGGTAAATTTAGCAGCTGTTACCTGTACGCTGTTCTTTGTATGACAGTTTGTAACGGAAGCTGCATCATCGATGTATCCTGTGATCGCGCCTGTATAATTCTTTGTAGAGCGGATCACACTATCTGCCAGTGTAAGATTTTTTACGACCGCATTGGTACCGATACAACCAAACAGGCCTGTATTGGCCGCTGTGCTGTTGATATACAGTCCTGAAATCGTATGTCCATTTCCGTCAAATGTTCCTGTATATTTGCTGCTGTCTGTTCCGATCGGTGTCCACTTGTACTTCTGTGAAGTCGCATCAGAACCGGACACATCTTCATTGATGGTAATATCCGCCAGCAGTTTCGCTGAATCGGTCATCTTGGCGTTTTTATCGAACCACATCAGCTCATCCGGACTGGAAATTGAATAAACCCCTTGGTTGTTCTTTGCAGGCTCTGTATAGGACTCCCCGTCCCAGGAAGTCTGTATCTCAAGCTGAATACCGTCTACAGTCAGGTCTTTCCCGGAAACTGTAAACTCGCCTCGAACCGTCTTGTATCCTGCGCAGGAAACGCTGTAGGAATAGTTGCCGTCCGGCAAGTGGTAGTCTCCGTCCTCATCCGCCTCCAGATCAGCATCCTTGTCATCCTTGCTGGTCACCGTGATGACCGGTGTGGAATCCTGTCTGCCCGCTGCTTTTTCTACTGTAAAGTTTACTTTATAGACCGGCAGCTTTTTCAGTGTCACGCTCTTCTTATCATTGTCCGCATTACCCTTGACATACAGCGTACCGCTCTTGGTTTCATATCCGAATTTCTCTACCATGTAACGATATGGATTGCCCTTTTTCGCCAGCTGATAGGTTCTACCGTCCGCCAGAGACTTCTGGACATCATTGCCGGATTTCACCGTCAGCTTCGCATCCTCCGGATCAGTGGTGAAGACGTAATCGTATTTCTGGATATCCAGAGAAACGCTGATGCTCTGTCCGCTGTATGCCACCGTAAAGCTTCCCGTCTTCGTCTTGTACTCGTCCGCCGTCACTTCATAGGTATATGTACCGTTTTTCAGTCTATAGGTTCCGTCGCTCTCTGGATCCACCGTTTTGTCAGAAGAATCCTTGACTACCGGCTTGGCGTCTTCCGGTTTGATATTGAATGTCACTTTATAGGTTGCGTTAGGATCCTGCCAGCCCAGGATCGGATGGCCGTCCGGGCCCATGACCCAGCCGTCGCCGATATCGCCATCTGCGATCTGTTTTGCCGTCTTGGCTGTGATGCCCGATGCGTTTTTATTGTAGCCGTCACCCTGCGCCGCTGTCGTATCCAGGTACCAGCAGTTGGTCACGGTCATCACTGTACCGCTGTAAGTTTTGGCTGCGCTGCATCCAACGATCCCGCCGACCGTAATATCCGTCAGCGTGGAAGCATTGCTGACTGTTCCCATATTGTAGCAGCCGGAAACAGAAGCCTTGTAGTTGGTACCTCCCACACCACCGATGATGCCGCCGATCCCCTTGGTATTGGTATCCTTGAAAGACGCCGACGGCGATACACCTTTTACGTCTCCCGTATTATAGCATCCAGTGACTTTTGCATCAGATGACCCCGAATCTCCTGCGATCCCGCCGACGCCGTAAATACCAGTGATCGTTCCTGTATTAAAGCAAGCATTGATAGTACCTCCGGCACTTCCTGCAATGCCGCCGGTACGTTTTAATGTACTAGTAATATTTCCCGTATTCCCACAACGTTCTACGGTAACACCAGTGGCAATACCGCCTGCGATTCCTCCTGTGCAATAATTCATGGATCCCGGTTTTCCTGTATTTATAACCACTCCATGGTTAAAGCAGCCTGTAATCGTTGTCGTTGATCCTGTTACCGTTCCTGCAACACCGCCCACATAATCTCCATATCCGGACACCGATCCTTTATTGGCACATGACTCCATCTTGGATCCAGTACCCAGATATGCGCAAACACCTGCAGCATATCCCTTGGCACTCGCCGTCACATCCACCTCGTTGGTGCAGTTTTTTGTAATTACAGGATTTCCGTAGGATACGATCCCCGCTGCGTATGACGAACTTTTCGTAGAAGTCTTAACGCTGCCTTTAACCGTCAGATCCCGTATCGTTCCGCCTTTTACATAACCAAACAGCGCCTGATACGTCTTGGCATTGTTGATGGCCAGCCCAGATACCATATGTCCGCCCCCATCAAACGTGCCACCATAAGCCACATAATCCGAATAGATATTTGTCGCCCGTCCGATGGGCGTCCAGTCTTTCCCTGTCAGGTCAATATCAGATGTCAGTTTTGCACACAAACTAGATGTACTCGTTTTCGTGCTACCATTGACCTTTGCGGCAAACCACATGAGCTGATCGGCGTTCCCGATCTGATATGGATCGGCTGTTGTACCGCTTCCAGCTGGTTCTTCCGCATTGGTATCTGCCGCCTGAACTGCGACCTCGTTTTCCGCTACCGTGACCGTGATAGTTTCACCGGCAGCGGTGGATGCAGATCCGCCCACCGTATTGGTTACCAGAACGCGGTAATATACCGTGCCCGTTTCCCCGGTCTGCGGGGTGTATTCCGCCTTAGTTGCGTCTTTAATATCCGTAAAGTTTTTCCCGTCTTTGCTGCTCTGCCACTGATAGGTCAGCGTTCCGCCGTCGGAAGCAGAAGCCTCCGCTTTCAGCGGCTTTGCAGGATCACCTGCTGCATACTGATATGCCTTGACGGAGAGCTTTGCAAGAACCGGCTCTGCCGCACCACTGGTTTCCACTGCTGCAGCCTGGCTCTCCTGCACACTATTCTGTGCTGCCGGAGCCGCCTCCGTTCCGAAGGCCCAGGCAGGCGCCAGCGTCGTCGCCACCATCAGGAGCATCACTATAATACTTAATGCTTTTTTACTTCGTTTCATTCTTTTTCTCCTTGTTCCCCTTTACATTCCCGTGCAGGTATAGCTCCAGACGATCGCATCGCCATCCTTCAGCTTATAGCTGGAGCATCCGTAATTCGGGAACCATCCGTTGACCTTGTACATCCAGCCTGACTGGCTGCCGCAGTCGAATTCATACAGATGATTGATCCCTTCCACATAATAGCTGCCGTACATCGGCGTATAGGAATATTCCAGCTGGATCCCTGTGTAGGAGCAAGCCCTTTTCAGCACGTCGAAGACCGTTTCTCCATCGGCGAATTCCACCTTGCTGGTGGCCAGGATCACGCCGTTTGCCGGCACGTATTTATTCTTGCCTTCCTTCAGATCACCCATGTGTTTCAGGATGGAATCGCAGCGGATCTGGATGGTGCAGGTCTTGACTTTAGAAGAGCTGCCGCTTTTTCCGGATTTGCTGCCGGACACCGATGAACTTCCGGACTGACTGCCGTCGGACGACATGATCTCTTTATACAGAGCGTCTTCTTTCGCTGCCGCCTCCTGTGCTTTCTGCTTCTCTGCAGTCCGTGTATCCTGTACTTTTTTCAGATCCTTAGCCGTAAAGCAAAGATCATTTTTGCTGTCACATTTTGACGCCTGTGTCAGCACAAAATCGTCGAAAGATTCGGCCTTGAGAGTCGCGATCTCTGCACTCAGATGCCCTTCGTTATCGTGGGCGATCAGCAGGGATTCTCCGGCTTTCACATCTTTTTCCGTTCCGTCCTCGATGCTTACACTGAGGCTTCCTCTCATAACGCTGACCGTTGCACTTCCCTTTTGCTGCGAGGCTGCAAAGGTTACTGCGTCCCCGGATTTTGCCGCATGCACGGTGTTTTTGTCCAGCGCTACATCAAATGTTTTCCCCGGATCTTTCCCATCTGCAAAGATCTCGCCTTCATTCAGCGTAAAGGCTACGTCGTTCTTCTCGCTGTTTTTTACGGACAGTTCCGCATTTTCATTTAAGGTAAGCGCGTTGTGGCCACTTACTTTCGCCGCCACCGCAGAACCTGTTTCGGTCTCTATGATATCTCCGGCCTTCAAAGGTACTTTTTCCTTTAAGCTGTACCCTACGCCGCTTCGCTCAATATTGGCAACTCCGCTGATTTCCTTCGTGACCACCGCGGAGCTGGAATCACCACTGCCGAACCATCCCCTGATATGACCGACCGCCATGACTGAACAAAAGGCAATCACGGCGATCATGGCGATCATTAGGATGTTAAACAGCTTTTTTTGTTTCTTTTTCTGCTGCTGCGTCTGCATTTTTCTCTCCTGATTCATCGCTTCCCCTTCCCATAATAAAATTGACATCTCCTCCGAGATGCCAAAAAAAACGTACACAAAGCTACGGTCTGACCGACCGTATGTTTAAACGTCGTCCTACCTCAGAAGACTTTTGTTTTAAGCGTGCAGGTCTCCCGACTTAATCCTTGACCGTCAGAACGCCTTCCCAGAGAGCTTTGCCGGCTTATAGTCTTTGCAGAAATAAAGCCCGTTCCCCAGTGACTGCAGGATGCTTTGCAGCAAACCTCGCGTGTTCCTCCGCAGATATCACGGTTGCTGAGACACAGTGCCGGACTCGCACCGGCTTCCGAAGTGCCCGCTCACAGTATTAAATTTAATCAATGTTATCATATGAAATAAGTGGTACTCTGTCAAGATAAGAATCCCCATTTCTATGGTTTTAGCATATTCTACAGAACAATAATCATGCTTTGTGATATTTTATCGCGCGCGCAATCAATCGTATTTATTTTACGCTCGATTTTTAAGACACTTTTGATATTCAAAGTCTAAAACTATATATTTTTATGAAGTTTTCAACTTGCACTTCCGAAACTTTTTGACCGTAACTGATTTTTGGGGTATACTATAAACAAGAACATCAGGAGGTGCCTCATGGCTGAACTTATCAATCGCCCGGAATATTTAAATCAACTCATTGAAAACAAAGATGTAGATCTTGTCAAGATCGTTACAGGTATTCGCAGATGCGGGAAATCCTCATTGCTGGATTTGTTCCATCAATACCTTTCCGATAGCGGTGTGATCGACGCCAACATCATTCACATGAATCTGGAATCTCTTCGTTATCGAAACCTTTCCGATTACCTGCATTTCTATGATTATGTCAGTGAACGTATACCGAAGCAAGGCAAAACTTATTTAATATTTGACGAGCTGCAGGCCGTTAAACATTGGGAGAAAGCAATCGAATCATTCCGGCTTGATTTTGATGTAGATATCTATATTACCGGATCCAACGCTTATTTGCTTTCCACAGAATTTTCTACATTGCTTGCCGGCAGATATGTAGAAATCCGTATGCTGCCCCTGTCTTTTAAGGAATTTCTAACCTTCTATGAGTTTAGTCCTTCTGTAACAACAGAAGAAAAGTTCCAGAGATACTTGCAGTTTGGCGGTATGCCTGTTCTGCGAGAGTACCAGTTTAATGAAGCTAGAATCAATCAGGCGCTGGAGGGCATCTACTCCACTGTCGTACTGCGGGATATCCTGCAGCGAAACAAACAGGCAGATCAGAACATGCTGCAAAGAATCATACTGTTCCTTTGCTCTAACATCGGCAGCATCACTTCGCCTAACAATATCGGCAATGTCTTATCCCATGAAAGTGATATTCAAGCTGTAAAAGGAAAAAACATCGCAGGTAAAACCGTGAATAAGTACATTACCATGCTTCACAATGCCTTTATCTTTTTCTCCGTTGGAAGATATGATGTGAAGGGCAAACAGCTGCTAAAAACATTAGGGAAAAACTATATTATCGATATGGGCTTCCGCAATATGCTGCTGGGATATCGTGATGCGGATAGAGGTCATATCATCGAAAACATCGTATTCCTGGAACTGATCCGCCGCGACTATCGTGTGTATATTGGCAAATTGGGAGAAACAGAAATCGACTTTGTAGCAGAAAAACCCAACGATAAACTTTATATCCAGGTGACAGAAAGCATGTTGTCTCCTGAAACCCGTGAACGCGAACTCCGTCCACTGCGTATGATACCTGATAACTACGAAAAAATCGTATTATCAATGGATCGGGATTATATCACTTCCTATGACGGTATCAAATCCCTTTATTTGATTGACTGGCTGCTGTCCTGATAGATAGACAAGCCCTCCTATATCTGGATGAGATCCGGGAAGGAGACTTCTTTTAAATGAATGTATTCATCAGCGGCGGCTGCAAGAACGGCAAATCCTTTTATGCGCAGCGCCTGGCTCGCAGGCAGGCAGATGAGGCCGGCAGCCCTCTTTACTACATCGCTACCATGATCCCTCATGACGAAGAGGATCACGCGCGGATCCGCAGACACCTGACCGAACGGGACGGCTGGGGATTCACGACGCTGGAATGCGGGAAAAACCTGCTGTCGCTCCTGGACGATCCTCAGGTAGATCCCTCCGGAGCATTTTTAGCTGCTGTTTTTCGCATCTATGGCGACTTTAGCAGAGGATTTCACTCTGGCAAAAGCGGCCATGCTGTGTGCTGTTTTTACTATATCGCGGGAACTTTCCGCCTACAGCATCATCAACCGGACACCGATGCAGACCAGCCAGTATCGCGGGCTGTCATCACATTATTATAACGAACAGGGATGGCCAGGGGTGATCATGACTATCGTGATCTGCCTGATACTGGTGGTGCTCCCGAGCGGCGGGCTTTTTGGTGATTTTTCGGTACTGCGGCTGATCGTTCTGCTGTGGAGCCTGCTGGCACAGGCTTCTCTGGAAAGCCTTATCGGCAGACGCATAAGAAAGCAGCTGGGCGGCATGAGCGGGGACGTTTCCGGCTACATGATCGTCACCAGCGAACTGACCGGGATACTGCTGCTGGCGCTGGTTGGCGGTGCGATCGCGCTTTAGGAGGATAACAACTATGATTTTGATTTTTGGCGGTGCATACCAGGGGAAGCTGGACTATGCCAAGAAAAATTTTGATATAAAGACAGTGTGTGACTGCAGCGACGGTGCAGTGCCCGACTTTGCAGCAGATGCGATCTATGGGATCGAAGGATTTGTGAAACGACAATCTCCGGAATCAGGCCTTCCCCCACTGGAAGCGGCGGACTGGTTTTTCGAGAGACGTAAAGCCTGGCAGGATAAAGTTCTCATCATGACTGATGTGTCACAGGGAATCGTTCCCATGGATCCAGCGTTACGAGTCTTTCGGGAAATGAACGGCAGGCTCATGCTCCGGCTGGCAGCGGAAGCCAG
>OLRT01000909.1_pt1 | contig 22004 bp, 19 predicted proteins | sample 1672021 | NCBI WGS metagenome assembly OLRT01 (sample SAMEA3136637, study PRJEB25190) | human gut metagenome | reverse complement strand
ACGCCGTCCATTTTATCCAGCCATTCTCTCTTTTCTTCTCTCGTCAGCGGCTCCGGCTGTTCGGTGAAGAACTGCTGCCACTGCCCGTCTTCCAGCACGTCTGCGTAGTCATCACTCATATAAACATCGATCGCATTGTCTCTGTTTGGTCTGCCCACATCTTCCTTGAACGGCAGGTTCAATACTTTTGGACACTGACGAAGGAGCCAGTTGTCAGCTTTCTGCCCAGCCAGTCTGGTGCAGTGGATCCGGGACTGCTGTCCTGCTCCGATACCGATAGCCTGACCGCCCTTGACATAGCACACCGAATTGGACTGCGTGTATTTAAGCGTGATCAGGGCGATGATGAGATCTCTCTTGGCATCTTCCGGAACATCTTTGTTTTCTGTTACCAGTTTGCCCAGGAATTCCTCATCAATAGGCATCTCGTTTCTGCCCTGCTCGAAGGTAATCCCGAAGACCTGCTTTCTCTCGATAGGATCCGGCTTGTAGGCAGGATCGATCTTGATGATATTATAATTCCCTTTTTTCTTGGTTTTGAGGATCTCCAGTGCTTCCGGCTCGTATCCCGGTGCGATGACGCCGTCAGAAACCTCTCTCTTGATTATGTTGGCCGTATCCACATCGCAGACGTCGGACAAGGAAATAAAGTCGCCGAAGGACGACATCCTGTCAGCGCCTCTGGCTCTGGCATAAGCACATGCCAGCGGAGACAGATCGCCCAGATCGTCTACCCAGTAGATCTTCTTTTCCACATCGCTGAGAGGCAGACCGATCGCTGCTCCTGCCGGGGAAACGTGCTTGAAGGAAGTCGCCGCCGGATGGCCCGTTGCTTCCTTTAATTCCTTGACCAGCTGCCAGCCGTTGAAAGCATCCAGGAAGTTGATGTATCCCGGCTTGCCGTTGAGCACTTCGATAGGCAGCTCGCCGTTTTCCACGAATATCCGTGATGGTTTCTGGTTCGGATTACAACCGTATTTTAATTCTAATTCTTTCATTCCTATTCTCCTGAATCATCCGTTCACAGTGTTCTATTTATTCTTGTTGACGATACGAGTCTCATATGTTCCCGTTGCGATATCGATGTACCGTACGAAGAGAGATACTTTGTTATCCTCGTTGAGGCTTTCCCAGACAGTGTCTGTGAAGGTGTCGATATCACCTGCGATCGTCACCTTTTCCGGTTCTCCTTCAAAGCTTGGCAGCGGGTTCGCATCTTCCATGTAGGTGTGGATGAATCTTGCCTCGCCTGCCGGGCATCCGGGATATGTAAAGGTGTTGCGGATGCAATAATCCGGGTCTCCGTCATCGCTCTTTAAGATGGACATGGCGAAGTCGTACCTGCCGTCTTCCACATTGATGATCCCGGAGATCCTCGGTGTGTAGTTAGGATCATCCGGCTCAAATTCCCGTGTCCGCAGAGCTTCTTCGAAAGTCTTTCCCTCTGCCATGAGATCATAAAACGTGTCGGTCTGATCGCCGTTGGTAACGATGGTCGTATTTCCCAGCACGCGAACCGGCGCATAAATGATCAGGCTTGGATCGCTCAGTTTGGATTCATCGAATGGCTGTGTGCGGATCCCTTCTCCTTCTTCTGCAAAGATCCTGTTGCGGCTGTTGACGCTTCTTCCCATGATGAAGTAAGCTGTCACCACGTTTTTTCCGTCCTCAGAGCATCCGATGAGGATCCCTCTGCCCGGATAAGACGTCGCTTTTAATGTATCTGCAATCGCTGTTTTCTTCATGATTTTCTATTCCTTTCCGTCCCAGCAGTAGGTGCAGAGGTTGCATCTGTCCACACCGATCGCCTCGACTGTATCCTCCAGCTTCTGGAATTTCAGGCTGTCAAACTTGAGGATCTGGCGGATCTCCTCTACCATAGCTTCGTGTTTTTCTGTATCGCTGGCAGCGTATTGTGCCAGGATATCGGCTGGGATCTCATCTCCTTCAATGCCTTCCAGCTTCTTGATGACACGTCTTGTGATCAGTTCCAGATCGCTGACGGACCGGGAGAAATTGAGATATTTACAGCCATACATGATCGGAGGGCAGGCAGATCTTACATGGATCTCCTTCGCACCGTTTTCGATCAGGTAGGAAATAGTTTCCGAAAGCTGTGTACCACGCACGATGGAGTCATCGATGAGGACGAACTTCTTGTCCTTGATGATCGGGAACACCGGTACCAGCTTCATCTTAGCGATGAGATTTCTGGCTTTCTGGTTCTGCGGCATGAAGCTCCGAGGCCAGGTCGGCGTGTATTTGATCAACGGACGCGCGTACGGCACGCGGGAGCGATTTGCATATCCCAGTGCGTGAGCCGTACCGCTGTCCGGTACGCCTGCAACGTAATCCACATCTAAATCATCGTCCTGTTCTGCCAGAAGTTCTCCGTTGCGGTTTCTCATCTGCTCTACATTGCGGCCTTCATAGATGGACGTGGTATATCCGAAATACGTCCAGAGAAATGCGCAGATCCGCATTCCCTCCTGCGGTTCTCCCACTGTTTTGTCTTCATCCGGAGTCAGGAAAGCGATCTCAGCCGGTCCCAGCTCTCTCTTGTATTTATATCCGATGTTGATGAATGCAAAGGATTCGGACGCGGCACAGTACGCACCGTCTTTATGGCCGATGATCAGCGGCGTTCTGCCGTACTTGTCACGAGCCGCGTAAAGCCCTTCTCTGGTGAGCACCAGGATCGTCACTGAACCTTCCACTTTCGCCTGTGCGATGCGGATACCGTCCACAATGTCCCTACCCGTTGAGATCAGAGCTGCTACCAGCTCCGTATTGTTGATCCCTCCACCGCTCATGGACATGAACTGGCTCGGTCTGTCCTTCAGCAGTTCCTGCACGATTTCATCTTTATTGTTGATCCGTCCCACCGTCGCTATGGCATAATCCCCCTGACGGCTGTAAACGGTCAAAGGCTGCGGATCGCCGTCACTGATGGCTCCGATCCCCATGTTGCCTTTCATTTCCTCGATATCCTGTTCGAACTTGCTCCGGAATGGAGAGTTCTCGATGTTGTGAATGGAACGGTTGAATCCGTCCTCCTGCAGGATACACATCCCGCCTCGTTTCGTTCCTAAATGTGAATGGTAGTCTGTTCCGAAAAACAGATCCATCACGCAATCCTGTTTTGAAGCAAAGCCGATTACTCCACCCATTACCTCTTGCCTCCTTTTTCATCTGATTTCATTTTTTCCACCTGTATCTTCGCAGCGATCTGATTGAGACCCTCAGCCAGGATCCTGTGCTCCACTTTCAGCACGCGGGCTGCCAGCTCATCCGGGGTATCGCCTTCAAGCACAGGCACTTTTTCCTGCAAAATGATCTCCCCGGTGTCTACGCCCTCGTCCACGAAATGGACGGTCGCTCCGCTTTCTTTTTCGCCGCCTTCCAGGACAGCTTTGTGCACCCGTTTGCCGTAAAACCCTTTCCCGCAGTATTTAGGGATCAGGGACGGATGGATATTGATGATCTTGTTTCTGTATCGTTCAATGATCTCCTTCGGAATCACTTTCATGTATCCGGCCAGCACGATCATGTCTGCACCGCTTTTCTGCAGTTCTTCCATAACCTGCTGCGGTTCTTTTGCTACCGCTGTTTCAATCCCGGCTTTTGCTGCACGTTCCAGTGCGAATGCATCTTCTCTGCTGGCTATGACCTTCACGATATGGGCATCCGGGATCTGTCCGTCAGCTTCCTTGTCGATCAGTGCCTGCAGGTTGGTCCCGCCTCCCGATACAAGCCCTGCTACTTTGATTTTTTCACTCATATTGATTCCTCTTTCGCAGCCGTCTACAGATTCAAAACGACTTTCTCGCCCTTGTCTTCTGCGATATCGCCGATGATCCATGCCTTTTCTCCGGCATCGGTCAATGCTTTCAGGGCTGCATCTGCATCCTCTGCTTCCACGACCATCATCATGCCGATCCCCATATTGAATGTGGAGAACATTTCTTTTGGTTCAATGTTGCCTGTTTTGCTGATGTAATCGAAGATCGGAGGTTTTTCCCAGCTGTTTACGTCTATTACGACGGCAGCGTCTTCTGGCAGGATCCTTGGGATGTTTTCATAGAATCCGCCGCCTGTGATATGAACGATCCCGTTTACTGCAAAGTCTGGGAGCACGGCATTGCAGGCGTCTGCGTAGATGCGTGTCGGGCGCAGCAGTGCTTCGCCCAGAGTCTCTCCCAGGTCTTCTACATAATCGTCCACTTTCATACCCGCCTTGTCAAAGAACACCTTGCGCACCAGGGAATATCCATTGCTGTGGATGCCGCTGGATGCTATGCCGATGATCTTGTTGCCCGCCTTCACCTTGGCACCGGTGATGATTTTATCTTTATCCACGATACCCACGGAGAATCCGGCCATATCGTACTCACCTTCGCCGTAAAAGCCCGGCATCTCTGCTGTTTCTCCACCTACGAGAGCGCTTCCAGACTGTTTGCATCCGTCTGCGATACCCTTTACGATGTCAGCGATCTTTTCTGCCGTTACTTTACCGGTTGCGATATAGTCCAGGAAAAACAGAGGCTTTGCACCCTGGCACAGCACGTCGTTGACGCACATTGCCACGCAGTCGATGCCTACGGTGTCATGTCTGTCCATGAGGAAAGCCAGTTTCAGCTTGGTTCCTACGCCATCTGTTCCGGACACCAGCACCGGTTCCTTCATATCCGCAATATCCAGTGCAAAGAGGCTGCCGAAGCTGCCAAGGCCAGTCAGTACGTTTTTATTGAATGTCCCTTTTACGTGTTCCTTCATCAGGGATACGGCACGTTCGCCTTCTTTCGTATCCACACCTGCGTCTTTATAGGTAAGTTTTGTATCTTCCATGATTTCCTCCACTAGTCGTTCTTTACTCTCTTGAGCACTTCTGCGTAAGTCTCTTCCACGTTGCCGAGGTCTCTTCTGAATCTGTCTTTATCCATCTTTTCCCCGGTCTTCACATCCCACAGTCTGCAGGTGTCCGGAGAGATCTCGTCAGCCAGGATCACTTCGCCGTCATAAAGACCGAATTCGATCTTGAAGTCGATCAGTTTCAGACCTTTTTCCAGGAAGAATTCCTTCAGAGTCTCGTTGACGATGGAGGCGTATTTCTTGACCGTCTCCAGCTGTTCTTTTGTCACCAGCTTGAGTGCCAGCGCATGGGATTCGCACATGAGCGGATCGCCCAGATCGTCGTTCTTATAGGAAACTTCGAAAGTCGGCTCGTCGAATTCGATGCCTTCTTCCACGCCGTATCTCTTGGCGAAAGAACCTGCGGACACATTACGCATGATGACTTCCAGCGGCAGGATCTTCACTGCCTTGACCAGAGTTTCTCTATCGCTCAGCTGCTTGATCAGATGAGTCGGAACACCTTTTTCCTCCAGGATCTTGAAGATGATGTTGGTCATGGTGTTGTTGACAACACCCTTGCCTGCGATCTGTCCTTTTTTCTCGCCGTTAAATGCTGTGGCGTCGTCCTTATAATCTACGATGAGTGCCTTCGGATCGTCTGTCTTAAATACTTTCTTTGCCTTGCCTTCATAAAGCTGTTCTAATTTCTGCATGATAGTTTCCTCCCTGTTTTATTTCTCATTTCCGTATTTTATCTGTTTTTTATTTCTGGTTTTGAAATTCATGGTCTAACGCGATGATTTCTTCTTCCTGTTTTTTCTTGAAATCCTTGATTTTCTGGCGAAGAGCCGGATCTCCTGCCGCCAGGATCTGTACTGCCAGGATCGCAGCGTTTTCGGCCCCGTTTATGGCTACGGTGGCTACCGGTACGCCTTTCGGCATCTGTACGACAGAAAGCAGGGAATCCAGACCGTCCATGGTGCTGGATTTCATCGGCAGTCCAATGACCGGAAGAGGCGTGGTTGCTGCCAGCACGCCTGCCAGATGAGCAGCCTTTCCTGCCGCTGCGATGATAGTACCAAATCCGTTTGCTTCCGCATTGGCAGCAAATTCTTCTGCCTGCTTCGGCGTTCTGTGGGCGGAGATGATCCGCGTTTCATAGTCCACGCCGAACTGTCTCAGCATGGCTTCTGCTTTTTCTACTACGGGATAATCTGATTTGCTTCCCATAACAATAGCAACTTTCATGGTTTCTTCTCCTTTCCTGGATCTGCGGCATCACTCTGCCGCCGTTTTTTCGGCGAAGCCGACTTTATTATTTAAAGTAATTCACACCGGATTCGAAGATCTTCTGATCTTTTTCTCCTGCTACGTTCTTATAAAGGTTTTTACCGATACGTTCGGAGTGTCCCATCTTGCCCAGGATACGTCCGTCCGGGGAAGTGATCCCTTCGATGGCCATTGCCGAGCCGTTGGGGTTGAATGCGATATCCATGGACGGAGTTCCGTCAAAGTCCACATACTGGGTAGCGATCTGTCCGTTTACAGCCAGCTGTTTCAGCACTTCATCGCTGGCGATGAACCGGCCTTCTCCGTGGGATACCGGGATGGTGAATACGTCGCCTGCTTCCACACCTGCAAGCCATGGGGACTTGACGGATGCGATCCCTGTGCGAACCAGACAGGATGCGTGACGTCCGATCTTGTTGTATGTCAGCGTCGGGCTGTCCTCTCTGCCATCCACGATTTTTCCTTCCGGTACAAGACCCAGCTTGATGAGTGCCTGGAATCCGTTGCAGATACCCAGCATCAGACCGTCTCTGTTTTCCATCAGGTCTGTAACAGCATCCTTGATCCGAGGGTTTCTGAATACGGCTGTAATGAATTTAGCCGATCCGTCCGGCTCGTCTCCACCGGAAAATCCTCCCGGGATCATGATGATCTGGCTTTCTCTGATCTTGCGTTCCAGTTCCAGGATAGAATCTTCCAGCTGCGCGGCCGTCAGGTTGCGGATGATATGGATATCCGCTTCAGCACCGGCCTTTTCAAAGGCTCTTGCGGAGTCCATCTCGCAGTTGGTACCCGGGAATGCCGGGATCACGACTTTCGGCCTTGCCACCTGGATCTTCGGACCGCTGGTGTTGCGCTCTGTATAGTGAAGTTTTTCAACCTCAGTAGTATCTGTTTTTTCTCTGAAGTCTGCCGTCCGTACCGGGAAAACACCTTCCAGCGGCTGCTGCCACTTAGCGACGATCACATCCAGATCGTCTGCTTCGCCGTTGACGATCAGCCTGCAGTCATCTGTCGTCTTACCGATGATCTGATACGCGGATCCTTCCAGCAGCTTGTCTGCATCTTCACCATTCGAAAGTTCCAGCACAATAGATCCAAACTGTGGCGCCAGCACATCACCATCGATCTTTACATCTGCACCGATCTTGTTGCCGACAGCCATCTTGACCAGCGTCATGTAAAGACCGCCTCTGCCGATAGCGTCTGCTGCCAGGATCTTGCCGGCCTGTGCCAGCTGCCTTACCTTATCCATATTCTTTTTGTAAATATCAAAGTCGATGATTCCGTCTTTATCGATCGGAGCCGTCACAACAGCCAGCGTACTTCCCGCCTGTTTCATTTCCGTGGAAATGATTTCGTCCGCATCGACAGTGGTGATCGCGAAAGATGCCAGCGTCGGCGGCACGTCGATATCCATGAATGTTCCTGACATGCTGTCCTTGCCTCCGATAGCCGGGATCTCAAGTTCTTTCTGTACTCTCAGCGCTCCCAGCAGAGCTGCCATAGGCTTGCCCCATCTTGCCGGATCTTCGCCCAGTTTTTCAAAGTATTCCTGGAAGGTCAGGCGGATCCTGCTGTAGTCGCCGCCCATTGCTGCGATCTTGGTCACGGAGTCGATCACTGCGTAGAGTGCTCCGTGGAACGGGCTTTTCATTGCTGTTTCCGGATCAAATCCGTATGCCATGATGGTAGCCGTTTCCGTTTCTCCCTTCGTTACAGGAAGCTTCGCTGCCATACCGGCGGCCGGAGAAAGCTGATACGTACCACCCAGCGGCATGAGCACTGTCGCTGCTCCGATGGTGCTGTCAAAACGTTCGATAAGTCCTTTCTTGCTGCAGCAGTTGAGATCTTCCACCAGTTGTTCTTTTGTCTTTGTCTCTGTGAAAATGTCCTGCGGGGCGATTGCAGCATCACAGGATCCAGAGGCTGCAAGCCCCTGAGCCGCCGGCTTCGAAGAAGCCTTTACAAGAACATCCGCGAACTGCTGTGCTCCGTTGGTATTGAGGAAGTCTCTGGACAGATCGAGGATGCACTTGCCTCGCCAGTACATCTTGACGCGGTTTTCGTCGGTGACTTTGGCGACGGTGGTCGCTTCCAGGTTTTCCTCGTCTGCGTATTTGATGAATTCTGCTTCTTTTTCTGCGTCTACAACGACTGCCATTCTTTCCTGGGACTCGGAGATCGCCAGTTCTGTGCCGTCGAGGCCTTCGTATTTCTTCGGTACCAGATCCAGGTTGATCTCCAGGCCGTCAGACAGTTCGCCGATGGCTACGGATACGCCGCCTGCACCGAAGTCGTTGCAGCGTTTGATGAGGGTCGCTACTTCTTTGCGGCGGAACATTCTCTGGATGTTTCGCTCTACCGGAGGATTTCCTTTCTGGACTTCTGCGCCGCACTGGAGGATGGATTCCTGAGTATGCTCTTTTGAGGATCCTGTCGCGCCGCCGCAGCCGTCGCGTCCGGTGCGTCCGCCGACTAGGATGATCACATCGCCTTTTTCCGGAACTTTTCGGATCACGTGGTCTGCCGGTGCTGCACCGACAACGGCTCCGATCTCCATTCTCTTGGCTACGTAATTATCGTGATATACTTCGTCTACCAGTCCTGTTGCCAGCCCGATCTGGTTGCCGTAGGAGCTGTAGCCGTGGGCTGCTTCCTGCGTGATTTTTCTCTGAGGCAGCTTGCCTTCCAGTGTGTCTTCGATGGGCGTTCTCGGATCAGCGGCACCGGTCACACGCATGGCCTGGTACACGTAAACACGTCCTGAGAGAGGGTCACGGATGGCTCCTCCCAGACAGGTGGCTGCTCCGCCGAAGGGTTCGATTTCCGTCGGATGGTTGTGGGTTTCGTTTTTGAACATCACAAGCCAGTCTTCTTCTCTGCCGTCGATCTTAGCCTTGACCTTGATGCTGCAGGCGTTGATCTCTTCCGACTCGTCCAGATCGTCTGCCTTACCGTGTTTCTTGAGATATTTTGCTCCGATGCAGGCCATATCCATGAGGCACAGGTTCTTGTCCCGTTCTCCGTACACGTCTTTTCTCATTGTCATGTATTCTGCAAAGGCTTTGCGGACGATCTGCCCGTAAGGGGTGTCGTCGAAGCTGATGTTTTCGAGGGTCGTATTAAACGTTGTATGTCTGCAGTGATCGGACCAGTATGTATCGATGACTTTCAGTTCTGTCAGGGTCGGGTCGCGGTGCTCCGTATTTCTATAATACTCCTGAACGAATTTAATATCTTCCGGACTCATGGCAAATCCCATTTCCCGGCGATAGCTTTCCAGCTGCTCCGGTGCGTAATCGCGGAAGCCTTCGATGGTGGCTACGTCTTCCGGGACAGTCATTTCCATGTCGAGGGTTTCCGGCTTTTCATTTTCTGCGATCTGAGAATCTACCGGATTGACGCAGTAGTTCTTGATCTCGTCAAGCTGTCCCTTTTTTAACTTGCCTTCTAAAACGATGATCCGTGCGAATTTCACGACCGGCTGCGCATCTCCTTTCATCAGGCGGATACACTGTGCAGCGGAGTCTGCTCTCTGGTCATACTGTCCAGGAAGGAATTCCACTCCAAAAAAATTTGCAGAACTGATATCGCCCGGCAGCTCCTCTTCATAAAGGCTGTCTATGGCTGGTTCTGCAAACACTGTAAATTTCGCCGCTTCATATGTCTCATCATCGATCCCGTCTATATCATAGCGGTTTAAAATGCGTAATCCTGTAACTGACTGAAGGTGGAGGTCGTCTTTCATGCTTCGAAAGAGTCCCGCTGCTTCCACATCAAATCCTTGTTTCTTTTCCACGTAGATTCTTCTTACCATCACTCCGTCCTTTCCCTTTGGTTTTTACTCCATCGTTTATGGCTTTTATAGCGTTCGGATCGTTTTTTACGGCCTGAATGACCTCCTCGATCCGCTATCGATTCATGATTGCCTTGTTTCTCATCATAATGTTAGCACTTTTCACGCAAAATGGCAACATCTTCGAGCGAAATTCTTTGAAATTTCAACGTTTTCCGAACGTTATTCCGGTGTGTCGGGGTGTATCGTTCGTGTTCCGCAAGGTGTTGTCCGGGGGAAGGCCGTTGTCGGAAAGAACGATTCGTAAACAGGGACCCCTGCGGGCACAAATTGACTTTTGGTCTAAATTGGAGTATCTTAGTGATATTCGTTGGAGCAGGCGACATTTTGTCGAACATTCATACAATTTTGTATGTTTCGGGGGGTTGTGGCCGATTCTCTATGCGATATACAATAGAACTATCAGAACGGAGTCTGACCTTATGCCATTACAGTTTTGTTCTTTTGCCAGCGGAAGCAGCGGCAATTGTTATTTAATAAAAAACCAGCGTTCTGCCATCCTCATCGATGCAGGGATCTCGGGGAAAAAGATTTTTCAGGGACTGGAAGAGACGGGCACGCCTTTTGAAGCCGTGTCGGCCGTCCTTGTCACTCACGAGCACATAGACCACGTGAAAAGTCTTCCTATCGTGACGAAAAAGCTGCCCAACGTACTCGCCTGGGCCAACCGGCAAACTTGGGAGCACATCGAACGACCAGTAGCGGAAGGCTGCCGCAGAGTATTTACGACGGGAGAGGATTTCCAGATCGATGATTTCAGAATCAGGCCTTTCGCCATTCCCCACGATGCAGCGGAACCGGTGGGATTTTCCATTTATTACGACGGCCGTCAGATCAGTATCGTCACAGATGTAGGCTGCATCACAGATGAGATCTTCGAGGAGATCACCAATGCGGATCTTCTTCTTCTGGAAGCAAACCACGAAAAGGAGATCCTTCTCATGGGTCGTTACCCGTACAATCTGAAGCGACGGATCCTGGGTGATCACGGTCACCTTTCCAACGTTTCCGCAGGCACATGCCTGTGCCGTCTCGTGGGGAAAAAGAAAAAACGCCGCCGGGTCCTTCTGGGGCATCTTTCTCGCGAAAACAACGACCCGTCAGTCGCCATGCTGACTATTACCAATACGTTGCAGGAACAGGACATCTTCCCGGGAGACGAGCTTTCCCTGGAAGTCATGCTGCGCGACAGCTGCAGCTGCGTTTACGAGGTATAGATCATGAACATCACGATTTTATGTGTCGGAAAGTTAAAGGAAAAGTACTGGCGCGACGCCGAAGCAGAATACTCCAAGCGGCTGAAACGCTTTGTAAATCTGCAGATCACAGAGCTGAAGGAGAGCCTTCTTCCAGCCAACGCATCCCCGGCGGATGAGGCGGCAGTCAAGGAAGCGGAAGGTGAGGCGATCCTGGCGAAAATCAAGTCGTCCGATCATGTGATCTCCCTGGAGATCGACGGAAAAGGGCTTTCTTCCACGCAGCTTTCTGCAAAGATCGAGGAACTGGGGCTTCAGGGGAAAAGCAGCATCGTCTTCGTCATAGGCGGCTCTCTGGGGCTGTCTCCCGCAGTCAGCCGGCGGGCAGATTTCAAACTTTCCTTTTCCGCCATGACCTTCCCCCATCAGATGATGCGCATCATCCTGCTGGAGCAGGTCTATCGCAGTTTCAAGATCATTCGCCACGAAGCGTACCATAAATAAATACGATCGCTATCGTTTCATCCCATTTTCATCTTATATCGAAGCAAAAGACTCTGGACACAGGTATATGCCTGATTTTCAGGGTCTTTTTTTAAGAATTACCAGAAATCACCGGTAGTTTTCGTCTTAAAAATGACGTATAGTAATCAGCGTCAAGGAGGACTGATCATGTTAACGGACAGATTTATCACAAAACAAACTATGGACAGATTTTACGAATATCTCATCGAAGAGGAACGGAGCAGCGGAACCATCGAAAAATACATTCGCGATGTCCGGCTGCTTCAGTCATGGCTGGGGCCTGCGCCAGTCACGAAGGAGAATGCTGCCCGATGGAAGCAAGAGCTTCTGCAAAGCGGCCGCGCACCATCCACGGTCAATTCCATGCTGGCGGCAGCCAACACATATTTTCGCTTTATGGGCTGGGACGAGCTCAAACTGAAATCGATCCGTCTGCAGAGGCGTTTTTTCCGGGAAAATGAACGGGAACTGACAAAAGCGGAGTATCAGCTTCTCATGGAAACAGCTAAAAAGCGAGGCGACGAACGGCTGGCTCTACTGATGGAAACCATCTGCGCCACGGGGATCCGCGTCAGTGAAGTCCCATACATCACCACTGATGCGATCAAAAAAGGACGAGCCCGCATTTCCATGAAAGGCAAGCTGCGGACGATCCTTATTCCTGCTCAGCTTTGCAGGAAACTCCGCAAATACGCCACCAAACACAGGATTGGGCGGGGAGAGATTTTCCTGACGAAAAACGGGAACAGGCTGGAACGAAAGCAGATCTGGGCACAGATGAAAGCCTTGTGTAAATACGCCGGGATCGAAAGAAACAAAGTGTTCCCGCACAATCTCAGACATCTGTTCGCCAGATGCTTTTACCGGATCTCTCACGACATTTCCTCGCTGGCGGACGTGCTGGGACACAGCAGTATCGAAACCACCCGGATCTATCTGATTTCAACAGAAAGCGAACACATAAAAAAAATAGCCCATCTGGGGCTTGTGCAGTAGACAAAATAAGTATTTTGTCCGTTTAAATTTAATACCGTATTCATCTAACAGGAATTGTTTTCCTAATTGTAACACTATAGAAGCCATTCTACAATACATAATTTGAAATTTTCACTCTTTCTACTAAACTCGACATCCTTTTCAAATCGATTTACAGAACCACAAAAAGTCGTTCAGGATTTTTTCAGAACGACGATTTTTCGCTGCCTAAAAGGCCGTTTTTTTATTGGTGCAACCCCCTTCGCATTTCTTTGATAAGGTCTCTGCAACTATTTTTTTCTCCCTGAAGTTTCCTCACAGGACAAAATTTACAAATTATTAACAGGATATTCCTCTGCTGTCTGCTGTGCCGGTTCTCCTGCAGGACAAAATACTTATTTTGTCCTGCAGGTAAGGGGGCGTCCGAATGGGAAGAGGAAATTTTACAAAAACAGAAATGGAAACTCTTCTTCGCAATCCTTATGTAGCCGACGTAAATGAAAAAAGCATTTCTTATTCGACCGAGTTCAAGTTTTTATTTATGGACGAGTATATCAAAGGGAAGCGACCAACACAGATCTTTCGCGACGCGGGCTTCGATATCGGGATCCTTGGCTCGAAGCGGATCGAACGGGCATGTGCCCGCTGGAAAGAATCTTACCAGAGCGGCACGCTGGGAGAACGCAGTGCTGTCCTGGGAAAGGCCAGCTCATCCTCGGAGGCAGATGCCTCTCTATCGGAGAAAATGAAGTCAGGTAAAAAATACACCATCGACCGCTGTCGCCAGCAGGAGGAAATGATCAAAAAGCTCCGCGCCGAGGTACTGCTTCTCCGGCAGCTCTGCGAGAAAAAACTGGATGGAGCAGATCAGCCGCTTCTGCGTGCAGAAGTCTGCCAGATCATCGAATCGATCACGCAGCAGGAGGAATACCACCGCTGTGTTTCTCATCTCTGCAAAGCCGCCGGCATCAGCCGCAACACCTTCTACGAATACCGCCGAAACGAAACGGCATGCGGGATGTGAATTTGTGACTTAAAGCTTTAATGCTTAAACGTTTAAAAAGAAAGGTGAAGGTTAAAATGGAAACACAAAGATTAAAAAGAAAGAAATTGCTTGTTATTCTGCTGGCTTTTGCGATTATCATTGGCATGATTCCCATGACATCCACGAAAGCTTATGCAGCAGATGAAAGCGACACTCTCCCAGACACTTGGTCTAATATTGCCCACATTGAAGGATTAAGCGGTGGATATTGGCTTCCCTTGAAAGGCGATAACGGCACAGCCCTGGATGTAAGCTACATCCTGCAAAACAATGTTTCTGAAAAAGGGCAGCAGGTAGATACGAAACATATCAAAGAACAGTATGTCACCTTCAATGGTCACAAATATAATTTAAAAAACTTTAAGGCGACTCAGCCTGGGACCGGCGAATTGACCACCACATGGGATAATGGACATAAGGAAGTTGATGGATTCGGTTTCTATACTTTTGTCACCGTGAATTATCGAGATGTTGATGACTCCAAAGAAGTACTTGCACCAATGCAGTACAAGACGATTACTATGACTGAATATGATCCTGATGCCGTTTACAACGTAAGCGCTTATGATAAAAAGAATATTGAGGGATACCAGTATTTAAAAACAGATGGGATTTTAACTGGAAAGGTCAGCGATCTGAGCGGGCAGCACAATGTATACGTTTATTATAAAAAACTCTTTACCGTAACTTACAAGGACGGCACAAATGGAGCAACATTTCAAGATCAAATCTATACAGTTCCCCGCAATGATGCAACACCCGAATTCAACGGAACGCCAATCAGAGATGGATACAGATTCATCGGGTGGGATCAGAGTATCTCCGACACAGTAACCGGTGATGTCATCTACACAGCGCAGTGGGAAAAATTAACTGCTTCCACTGCCTCAACTACCACCGATACTGACAAATCCGACAAAACTGCTGCTAATGATAAAACCGCTCAAACCGGTGACAGTAGTCAGTCAGGGCTTTGGATCATACTGGCACTGGCATCTGCACTTGGTCTGACTGCCACAGCAGTTTCTTTCAGACGGAAACACATATAACTTAACAAACAGGAAATGGCGGAAAGTCGCAGGAAAAAATGAAGATTCCTGCGACTTTCCGTTTTTTGCATTGGCAGCGCTGACAATGCTGCGATCACCGCCCGATCTGCCTTTCCTGTTCCCTGCCTCAGTCATTTCTTATCCTCCCCTTGTCCCGATCACCAAAAAATGATAAAATATATCTATTATTTATAAGTGTTTATAAGACTTTCCGGTCAATTAGATAGAGAAAGATTATGGTGATACAAAAATGAAACAATGTCCAACATGCGGTCACAGAACGAATGATGATGTCTGCCCGGTCTGCGGTGCAGCTACCGTCGTCCTGCAGAATGACCCACAGGAAAAAGCACAACGCACGATCCAATATCAGCGCTTTGATCCATCTAAAGCCCCTGGTGCTACAGCCAGCGGTCAGGCGGTGCAGACAGAACACCGCTATATACAGAAAGATCCCGGCGCGACGCATCAAATGCAGCAGGGAGCTGGGATGACTCCTCCACAGAGAAATCAACAGCCTCATCCTGCAAATCAGCCGCCTCAGAGTTGGAGAAATGCAGACCAGCAGCAAACTGCAGAAACCGCAAAGCGAGCTCAGCAGGAAAATGCAGACAGTTCCCGGAATATCACTTACCAGCATACGGATGGTTTCCACCCGACCACTTTGCCAAGGCGCTCGCAGAAATACAGACAAAAATACGCAACATATATGCCGGCAGAGCCAACAGGGGCAGTTCCGGCGGACTCAGGGATTCCGACGGAGCCAGTCGTTTCAAAGCCATCGGGCTCGGGGGTTCCGGCAGAGACAGTCGTTCCACAGCCGGCAGAAGAGATCAGTGCAAAGATTCCGGCAGGAATGGAGTCTCAGCAAGCTCCGCCAGCAGATCCGGCGAAACCATCAGGGGCAGTTCCGGCGGGCTCAGAAATTCCGGTGGAGGCAGACGACCGACACATTCAGCAGGCAAATCCAATTATGGAAGAAGCTGCTCCAGGATCTGAACCGGCAACAGCCCATGGACTCTTGTCTCCGGAAGAACTGGAAGAATTTCTGGATAATCAGCCGGACGATGCCGAAAATGAAGAGTTTTCTGCGGCACCTGCCAAAAATGAACATACAGCAGATACTATGCCAACCGTTTCGGACGGGTTAAACGAACCTGTCGAGGCGAAACCTGACGTCCCGGTTGCTTCTGCCCCAGGCAATGCCATCGAGACCGAAGACAGAGCCGCCGAACATCCAGGCAATGCCAACGAAGCGGCAGACAGAGCCGCCGAACATCCAGGCAATGCCATCAAGATCGAAGATGGTCCGGAAGAAGAGCACCTGCCGACCCGACAGGAGCTGGTGCAGAAACACAACGCCCAGATCCGTCGTGAGAACAACCGCAGATATGCACAGGAACACGCTTCCCGGGCAACGCGACGCTGGCAGGAAGAATCCGAACAGGAACCGTTTGCCATCGTGCGCGGCACCTGCTACTATTCCGCACTGGAAAGCGAAAACACCGTGCGCGGCAACTTTTCAAAAAAGCGCTACAAAGATGATATTTTGCCGCAAACAGAGCCTGTATCCTATGAAGACAGTGAATGGTATCAGGGCTTTGAGGATGCTGATGATCCTTGGGGCGATTACATCGAACCGGGAGAAAAAAAAGAGGGCGTTTCCCATAAGACCTGGTTTGTGATCCTGTTTCTGATCCTTTTCTGGCCGGTAGGACTGATCCTGATGTGGGCACGAAAAAAATTCCCTCTGGCAGTACGGATCATCATCACGTTGATCATCGCAGCAGGACTTGCGGCAGAAGGCTTTTTCCTCTATAAATACGGTCCGGCCATGTACGAAATATACATGTACGGCGACAACAATAACATCACCTATGAAACGCCGGACAGCGATTCCGGCTCTCAGAGTGGATCCCAAACCGCTGCCGCGACTGAAAACCAGCAAAAAGCACTGGACAAGGCCAACGAGTATGTGGACACCCTGCCACTTTCCCGCAAAGGGCTGATCAAACAGCTGGAATACGACGGATACACCACCGACGTTGCCACCTATGCGGCTGACAACTGCAGCGCCAACTGGAATAAAGAGGCTAAGGAAATGGCAGAGCAGTACATGGACTCTACCACCTACACTTACAAAGACATGGTTCAGCAGCTGGAGACGGAAGGCTTCACGAAAGAGCAGGCAAAATTCGGTGCAAAAGCCGTCGGCCTGGAATAACCACATCTCACAGGCAGACGATTTGCCTGGCTATACTGACTTAACGAGCGAGACAGTTTTGGCTGCCTCGCTTTTTTTCTGCAAAAAACAGTTCTCTACTTGCTCGCTGCTATCTCCTTTACTGCTTCGAGTGCCTGGCGGATCTCCGCTTCACTCGTATAAAATCCAGGGCACATCCGAACGCATCCTACATCCTGTGTCCCCATAGTTTCATGTGCCATACCGCTGCAGTGAAGCCCTGCACGCACTGCGATCCCATATCGATCGTTTAATGCCAATGCAACTTCCTCACACGATCTTCCTTCCAGATTACAGGCCACTACTGCCGTTTTTTCAAGACAGCTCGGCGATCCGTACACCGTAACGCCTTCGATCGCCCGCAATCCGTTTTGCAGTCTCTCAGTCAGCTCCCGTTCATGCTGCACCACCGCCTCGATCCCGATTTTATTGATCAGCCTTGCCGCCGCACCCAGCCCGATGATGCCCGGCGCATTGACTGTGCCCGCCTCGAAGCTTTCCGGAAATTCCACTGCAGGATCCAGCTCTTTTGAACGAGTTCCCGTTCCTCCATACAGCAGCGGCATCAGCGAAACCCCTTGGCGAACGTACAAAAAACCCGTCCCCTGCGGGCCTAAAAGCCCTTTGTGACCAGGCACTGCCAGCAAATCGATATGCTGTCGCTTTGCATCGAGGATCATATGCCCGGCTCCCTGGGCACCGTCCACACAAAACAGAACGCCTTGGCGCAGCGCGATCCGCCCCACCTCTTCCAGCGGCATGATCGTCCCCGTCACATTAGAAGCAGCTGTCACCACGATCATTCGCGTTTCCGGCCGGATCGCCTGTCGGATCTTCTGCGGATCCAGCCTTCCTGCCGGATCGCACCGGACAATTGTCGTCTCCACACCTTCTTTTTCCAAGGCTTTCAGCGGTCTAAGCACTGCATTGTGCTCCATGGATGATGTCACTACATGATCACCTTTGCGCAGGATCCCACGCAGCGCAAGATTCAACGCTTCTGTGCAGTTTTTCGTAAACAGGATCCGTCCCGGGTCATCAAGCCCCAAAAGCAGTGCCAGTGCAGCCCGCGTCTTATAGATCTCCTGCGCCGTACGCGCCGCTAAAAAATGGGACGACCTTCCGGGATTGGCACAGTACTGTGTCATCGCTTCTAAAACAGCATCCGTGACCTGTCTCGGTTTGGGAAACGACGTTGCCCCATTATCCAGATAAATCATAGGAACCTCCTCCGGTCTGGGCCGCGCAATATTCTGCCTGCCCGCCACATAAGAAATATCGTCTGCGGATATTTCCTGCATTATAAAAAAATACAGGCGGCATCATGCTCACCTGTATTATTTTATGCAAAGGTTTCTCGCGAGGTTCCCGGCTTATGCAAAGGTTTCTTCCAGGGTTCCCGGCTCATGCAAAGCCCCCCAAATCCCGGCTCCAGGGCGTACCGGCTCTTCCAGACTCTGCCATCCGGCTCCTACAGTCTCCATCGTCTGTCGGCGATCCTGGCCAGCAAGGATTTTTTCACGGTGATGGCCTCCTCCGGACACATCTCCTGACAGCAGTAACACTTGATGCACTTGCTGTAATCATACTCCGCCTTGCCGCCGCTCACTTCTATGGCCTTGCCTTCTACCGGGCAGGCACGCACACAGATCCCGCATCCCACACATTTTTCCCGCTTCACCACCGGCTTCTTTTCCAGGAACGGCTTCAAAAAACGGACCGGCTTTAAAGCTCCACGAAATTCCTTGCTCCGCTGCACGTTGAATTTTTTATTCCCGTATTTTTTTCCGACCTCCTCCGGGGTCATGCGCCCTTCTTCTGTTAAGACTTCGATTTCTGCAAATGTGCCAACTCCCTGTTCCATGCCGCTGACATTGGTCGGGACAAGTTCGGGATCCAGGTTTACCAGGTGGCAAAACACAGCATCCAGCGCTACCGGGTCGGTAGATAACATCAAAACGTTCATGGGCGTCGGTGTTCCCGACTGAGGCCCGTTTCCCTCCATAGCCACGACTCCGTCCATCACATGAAGGATCGGATGCACCAGCAGGTTGAGGTCAGCGATCATCTTGGCAAAGGTCTCCGCTGTAGCAAATCTGGCATGGGATGCACCTTTATTGATCCCGAACACACATCCAAAGGTATTTTTCATCGCTCCCGTAATCCGTTCCAGCTGGTGGGTCTTCATCTTGCAAACGTTGATGATGCCATCGGCCGCCAAAACTTCATTGCAAAGGACGAAATGATCCGCAGCTCGCCCTGCAAATCCCACCTGCGTCCCATGTTCAAAATCTCCCATGGGGATACCCAGATCATCAGCAGCCTGTTTGATGCCGCATTCTTCTGCGACTTTTTCCACTCTGATCATAGGATTTCCCGGAGAGTCTCCATATTTTAAGTTGGTATATCCAGCTTCCTGCAAAGCTTTCCCCACGGCATGAAACACCGCCGGGTGTGTAGTACATGCTTTATCGGGGTCGGTCTTCGCCAGCAGGTTGGGTTTTAGGATCAGCCTGCTGTCCAAAGCCAGAGGCTTTGCAGCATCGTCGGTGCTCGCGGCTGGAGGCTTTGCAGAAAAAATATTTGAAAATCCTCCGAGAAACGCCAGCCCTTTCGCAAGCGCCTGCTCTACTTCCTCCTGCTGATAAGAAAAGCAGCGCACCAGCGCTACTTTTGATTTTACGTTATTCATGTGATTCTCCTTCTTCTCTGTGGAATGCTCTACTGGGTCGAGATGCCGTTTCCGCTGATGGGGATCGTCTCTCCCATAAACGTCGGCTGCGGCTTGAAGATCCATTTGACGAAATCCTTGTCCCGCGCCATGATCTCGCGAGCTTCCCGAAGCTCCTGTCCTTTATTCGTATCCTTTGCAGCTGCACCCTTTGCCGTGATCCCCATTCTCCGGCAGCCGTAAAGAGCCCTGTACAGATGATACCGCTGGGTCACGACCACCATGCTGTCCACGTCGAAGATCACCTTGGCGCGGTACACCGATTCATAGGTGGAAAATCCCGCATGATCGAGAAAAATATCCTCCTCGGGAACTCCTTCGTTGACGGCGTACTTTTTCATGGCGTTCACTTCATTATATACGACCTGTCCATTGTCGCCGGAAAACAGCAGCTTCGGAGCCACTCCCTGCTTGTAGAGGGCGATGCCGAGATCCAGCCGATCCCGCAGCATTTTGCACGGTGTCCCGTCCGGTCTTACGGCAGCGCCGAGCACCATGATACACTCCGGATTTGTGGCACGAAAACTTTGCACCTCCTGTGAAGTGATCGTTGTCTCGCCGGAATCTACGGAAGCTGCGATATCCTTTTCTGTTGATTTCGTTATATACACATTTATACCTACGACCAGTATGACGGCGGCGATCGCCAGCTTGACCAGCAGCGAAAACAGCCGAACCGGCAGGCTTCTCTCTTTTTTCCGTTTCATCATAGTACCTTATTATAGTAGAGGATTATGTGGGTTTAAAGAATTTACGACGATTTAATTGTTTTTGTTTTCTTTTATAAGTTTTTGTTTATTTCATTGTTGACAAAGCACAATATCGGTATTATAGTATTCATGTATTGATGGACTTTCCCGTTGAGTTGGTGTAAAATATACACGTGGAAACTCCAAACCATAACGAAAAATAAAATTAAAATAGAATAAGAAAAGGAGACAGTTATGAAATACGAATTTTCAATTACTAAAAATCCTAACCCTAAAAAAAAGCCGGATCCTGATACGCTGAGATTCGGTACGGAATTCACAGACCACATGTTCATCATGGACTACCAGGAAGGTGAAGGCTGGCACAACGGAAGAATCGTTCCTTACGGACCTTTGAGCCTGGATCCGGCAGCTGTCGTATTCCACTATGCACAGGAAATGTTTGAAGGCCTGAAGGCTTACAAGAGCGAAGACGGCAGAGTGCTCCTTTTCAGACCATACATGAATGCACAGAGAACGAACCGCACAAACGACAGACTTTGCATCCCACAGATCGATGAAGACCTGTTCGTAGAAGCTATCAAAGCTCTCGTAAAGATCGATGCCGACTGGATCCCTCAGAAGGAAGGAACAGCTCTTTATATTCGTCCGTTCATCATCGCGGATGAAGCGTTCCTGGGCGTTCGTCGTTCAAACCACTACAAATTCATCATCATTTTAAGCCCGGTTGGACCTTACTATGTTGGCGGCCTGACTCCGACAAAGCTGTATGTTGAAGACAAGTACGTTCGTGCGACTGACGGCGGTACCGGCGAAGCTAAATGCGGCGGCAACTATGCAGCCAGCCTCAAGGCTCAGGAAGAAGCTCATGCAAAGGGTTACGAGCAGATCCTGTGGCTGGACGGCGTTCACAGAAAGTATGTTGAAGAAGTTGGTACTTCCAACGCATTCTTTGTGATCGGCGACGAAGTAGTAACGGCTCCGCTGGATGGAACGATCCTGCCGGGTATTACGAGAAACTCCGTAATCGCTATTCTGAAAAAGAAAGGCATCAAGGTTGCAGAAAGAAAGACTACCATTGACGAGATCGTTCAGGCTTACAAGGATGGCAAGTTCAAGGAAATGTTCGCATCCGGAACAGCTGCAGTAATCTCTCCTGTCGGCGAACTGCGCTACAAGGATGAAGACATGATCATCAACAACGGAGAGATCGGACCGATCGCACAGGAACTGTACGATACGATCTACGGAATCCAGACAGGCAAGCTGCCAGATGACATGGGCTGGACAGTAGAAGTGAAATAAGAGTTGCGTTGAGTTGAAATACGGTTCTCGTATACGGCGCCACATCAATATAGAATCAAATATTTCTCAGATAGTATTGCAATGGGTCGACCAATCCTGGTCGGCTCTTTGTTTTGCGTCCAAGTGTCTCTGGACTGATTTCTCTGAATATAGTGGTGAGAGATCCGAGAAATCATGAATTCCCAGATCACGAAAAAAACGATCTTGATTTGGATTTTTTACT
>OLRT01000898.1_pt1 | contig 22183 bp, 29 predicted proteins | sample 1672021 | NCBI WGS metagenome assembly OLRT01 (sample SAMEA3136637, study PRJEB25190) | human gut metagenome | reverse complement strand
TTAAAAACATAATTAATTGTTTTGCCCTTTTACTCAATATATCTCCCCCTATCATTTAGTTGTATACCAAATAATTTCACATTATATTAATAATGTGAACTAACAGTATATCTATTAATAAATATATGATATAATAAAATTCTAAATAAAAATTGAATATATTCTTTGAGTGCATTCATACTTAACTTATCAAAAGACAATCACCTACTTTCTAGTGAAAGGAGGTGATTGTATGGAAATTGCAACAATATATTACATAGTAAAATTTTTACTTGATTTATATAAAGCAAAAAAGCACTCAAACACGACTAAGAGTACTTTTAGCTTTAAGCTAGAGACTTCTAAATTTAATTTAGAAATCAATAGCAAAAAATATTAGATTATTAATATAAGTTAGGAGAATACACTCTACACGACTAGAATATACTCTCTAATTTTTTATTGATAGTTATATTATATCATAATTTATGATATATAAACTATCATTTTTTTATTGTATATTATTAATTTCACATTATATTAAAACTGTTCATTAAGTCTGCTATATAAATTAAAATTTATCAGCTCCTAGTGCAATAAAACCTACTGTAATAGCTAGAGCAAGCATTATATCATGTTTCCTAAACGGATTTTTTACAATTGAATATACTAAAACGCTGTACAAATTAACAATACAGTTAATATAAAGCCACGTAAAATCTTTCTATTTTTAGCCATCTTTCCAATCTCCCCCAAAATTCTAATATAGATATTATCAGGTAGGAACCTACTTCGCATTATATAACAATTGCGAACTTTGATTATATTATACATAATAAATCACAAAGTTAACTAACATAGCATAACTTTTGGACAAATTCTTTTATATAAATAGACTTTCACCTAGTTTTTCAAATATTTGAAGCATTAAATATGCTTTTATATCTATACTTTCTTCATTTTCTAAGATATTTTTAGCCTCTTCTTTTGATATTAACATTGCTTTTATATCTTCATCATCTTCTTGATATTTATCAGTTATCTCTCCATCACATAAACAATATACAAATGCCACAGATTCATCTGTCATACCTGGAGATAAATATAACTTATCTTTACTGTTTATTTTGTTTATACTTATTAAATCAAGTCCTGTTTCTTCTTTTAATTCTCTTCTTACAGAAGTCTCAATATCTTCATTGTTATCAACAAGTCCTGCTGGTAACTCGTATATGTATTTGTTTATAGGTACTCTATATTGATTTATAAGTACTAATTTATTTTGTGCTTTATGAAGTGCACATATTACTACTGCATCAATTTTATCTTCATTATTTTCTAAATATACTTTTTCTAGTTCTTCTTTACTTTTTCTAGATGATACCATCCAGTGCTTTTCCTGACCTTTTTTATTTTTATATTCTACATCGTATAAACTTACGAAATCTGTTTCTACTAATGGCTTTAAACCTTTTATCTTTGAATTTTCCAAAATTATACCCCTTTCTAATCGCTATAGTTTTATTATATCAATGATATTACATTTTATCATTATTTTTACAAAAAATTCGCTTTGGTTGATCAACGTGTCATTAAAACACTTCATTTCACTAACTATATATCCTTGTTCAAGCTATAGATACATCCGTTGCTAAAAAATATTTTTTACTTTTATAAAGTTCTTGTTATTACTTATATTTAAGCATTATAAATAAAATTTTCTATCCTAGTTTTATTATACATAAAAAAATATTACTGAAAGTTAAATTTTCCAGTAATATTTTTTATAATTTTATTTATATAAATCTATCTTTTATTTATAAACTATTTATTACAACCTTTACAGCTAGAAGAACCTGAGCATTTATAACATCCATAATCAGAACTTCCCTTATTCTTATTATGTTTAATTATAGGTCTAATAGCTAAGAATAATATAAAAGCTACTACAATAATTACTATTAAATTTCCCATAACTAATCTCCTTTAATATATTATTGTACTTGTACTTTTGATACTTTCTTTTCACTTTCACTAACCTTATTAGATTTTATCTTATATACTACATAAAATACTGCTAAAGCTAATATTATAACTGCAGGTATAAATCCTTGAGCTAACTCTTTATATACTAATATAGTACCAACTTGATAAGTTATCATAGCTACAATATATCCTACACTTAATTGAAGTAATACTGATTTTAACAACCACTTATTAGATTTCATTTCTGATTTCATAGCACCTATTGCTGCAAAACAAGGTGGTGTAAATAAGTTAAAGAACATAAATGCAAGTGCAGAAACTGCTGTTATTCCCATAGTTTCTTTTACAGTCATAGCATTAACTAGTTCAAAATCAGAATTTATAGCAGCTCCCATTGAATAAACTACTGCTAATGTTCCCACAACTTCTTCTTTAGCTATAAATCCTGTTATAGCTGCTGCTGCAAGTTGCCATACACCTATTCCTACTGGTATAAGTAAAAATGCAAATGGTGTAGCTACATTAGCTAGTATTGAAGTATTTACTGCATCTTCTACTAATTGTAATTTAAAGTTAAATGATGACATTATAAATACTACTGTATTACAAACTATTATAATAGTACCTGCTCTTGTTATAAAGTCTTTACCTGTTTCTAACATTTTAAAGAATGCTCTTTTTATGCTTGGTATACGATACTGTGGTAATTCTATTATAAAGTAATTTTTTATATTATCTGCTCCAGTTACTTTCTTTAATATTAATCCCACACATATTATAACTGTAAAAGCTACAATATAAGTAAGTGGGAACATATATCCTTGTTCTTTGAAAAATGCTGCTGTAAATAATGCTATTATAGGCAATTTAGCCCCACAAGGAACAAATGGTGTTAACATTGCAGTAAGTCTACGTTGCTTTTCATCTTTTATAGTTCTAGTTGCCATAATTCCAGGGATTGAACATCCATATCCTACTATCATAGGTATTATAGACTTTCCTGATAATCCTATTTTTCTAAATAGTGGATCAAATATTAAAGCTATACGAGCCATAAATCCACTGTCTTCTACTAATGATAACATAAACATTAATACCATAACTAATGGAACAAATCCAACTACTGCTCCAACTCCACCTATTATACCATCTGTTAATAATGCATTTAAAAAGTCTGATGTTCCCATACTTGCTAACTGGCCTGAAACTGCATTTTGGAAGTTTTTTATAAATCCTACTAATGCATCTGCAACTAATGGACCTAATGTATTTATAGATAAATCAAAAATAAATGCCATAATTAAAATAAAAAGTCCAGTTCCTATTATAGGATTAGTTACAAACCTATCGATTTTATCTTCTAAAGTTTCTTCATTATGTCTTATTATTCTATTTTCAACTTTTGAAATTATATTATTAACTATACTATATCTTTTTTTATCTTGTTTTTCTTCATTATGTATATTTGATAATTCTTTAAATAAATTCTTTTGTTCTTTTAATTTAGAGCTTTCAGAAGCTACATTAATTAAATTTTTAAGACCTTCATTTTTAGCTGCTGATATTTCAACAACTTTGCAGTTTAATTCTTTTTCTAATTTACTAACATCGATATCCGTTACATTTTTTGATATATCAACTTTATTAAGTGCAACAACTACTGGTATATTAAGTTCTAATAGTTGTGTTGTAAAGAATAAACTTCTATTTAAATTTGTAGAATCTACCACATTTATTATAACATCAGGATTTTCAGTTTTTATGAAATCTGTTGTTATACTTTCTTCACTTGTATATGGTCTTATTGAGTATGCACCTGGTAAATCTACAATATCTATATTATTTCCTAAACTTTCTTTTAATTTTGCTTCTTTTTTGCTCACTGTAACCCCTGCCCAGTTACCAACGTATTCTTGTTTTCCTGTAAGGGCATTATATAGTGTTGTTTTCCCACTATTTGGGTTTCCCGCTAATGCTATCTTCATTCCCTCATCTCCTCTTTTATTAGAATATTTCTATAACCTCTGCAAGGTCTTTGTCTATCCCGTATCTTCCACCTTTTATATTAATTATTAAGTTTGAGTACATTTTTTTAACTATACTTATAGTTTCTCCTTCAAAGCATCCTAGAGTAAATAAAAACTTATTTATTTCTTCATCTCCATTTATAGATTTTATTGTATATATAATACCTTTTTGACCTTCTGGTAATTTCATTTTTACACCTCTTTCCTTCCCAATTTATCGTTTTTGATAATTACTATCATTAATTATATGATAATCAATTTCAATCATTTTGTCAACTTGATTGTTTATTTTTTATATATTCATAATAAAGTCCTCAAATAAAAATTTTATTATATAGTTTCCTTAAGCGTAAAAAATTCGCTTCGCCTGAGCGACGTGTCGGCGAAACATTTCATGTCGCCAACGACTTCGTCCGTTGCTCAAAATCTTTTTTACGCTCAAAACCAGTTTATTGATATTACTTACATTAAGAAATTATCTACATTTTTAAAATAAAATAATATTCTTAAGCGTAAAAAAGCTGTCTAAAATTAGACAGCTTTTTTTATACTATGATAATGTTTTAAATTCATATCCATTGTCTTTGAAGTATTTTATTATTGTTGGAAGAGCTTTAGCTGTTTCTTCTTTTCCGTAAGTATCATGCATTAATAAAACAACTATATCTTTTCCTTGAGATGTTTTTATAGCATAATCTGCTAATTCTTGAGCATTTTTCTTTCTACCTTCAGCATCTGCATTTAATGCATTCCAGTCTATTGATGCCATATTATTTTCATTTAAATAGTTATCAAGTTGATCCATTCCCTTCCAAGACATGTGTCCACCTGGACATCTTATAACTCTTGTTGAGAAGTATGGACCTAAGATTTTCTTTAATAATTCATCTGTTTTATTAAAGTCTGCTAAGAAGTTATCTAAATTTAAAGTTCTACCTGGGTATAGATATTTATAATTATGTGTGTAAGAGTGATTAGCTATAGCATTTCCATATTCAAAAGACTCTTTTATTAAATCCTCAGCCTTTTTTCCTCCTCTTTCTATGTTCTCTCCTGTAACAAAGAAAGTAGCTCTTACATCATTTTCTTTTAATATTTTTAAAATTTCTGGAGTAACTGTTGTTGATGATCCATCATCAAAAGTTAAAAATACCATTTTCTTTCCGTCGTTAGAATAGTCATACTTTGCTAACTTTTCTTCTATCTTTTTTGCATCATATGTGTATTTTTTACCTTCATGAGTTACACCAACCATTTTCTTTTTAGCTTCTTCTTCTTCTTTTCTTTTTCTTTCTTCCTCTAATCTTTCAGCTTCAGCCTTTTTTTGCATTTCTATTCTTTCTTGTCTTTTTTCTTCAATAAATGCTGTAGTTGCATTTACACCTTTAAACCCCACGACTATTACAAGTACTGCAGCAATAGCTATTAAAGCACATCTTTTTACATTTAAATTGTTTCTTTTTCTCTTAGAACTAAAATTAATTTTTTTCTTTCTCATAATATTTCCCTACCTAATATTTTTATCGATTTATTATATTTATATTATAGTGTTTTTTGTCGAAAAAATCTATTGGATTTTAATTACAATTTAGTAACTAGTTGTAACCACTACCCCCTTAAAATATTTATTACTTTTAAATGGTAATGTATTTTTTATTTTTCTAAAACTGTTGATATTACTTGCATTATTAATAGATTATCTATTTTATTTAATGGCTATGTTTTAACACAATGTTGAAATTATAGAAGTTTTGAATAATAAAAAATTAAGAGTTGTATTTGATTCATACAACTCTTAATTTAGTTCATATTATATTAAAATTGTGCATCAAATCTACCGTATAAATTTAAATTTATCATCATTATTTTTACGCTTATTCCCATGCAATCATTTGAAACTTTTTAAACAATATACTATACTATCTAACTTTTCTGCGTAACCCTCACTCTCAAAGTTTAATTTTTCTAATAGATTTTTACTTGGTTCATTATCTGGATGAACTAAAGCTACTAGCTCATAACCTTTAAAATTATCAAATAGATAACTTATTAGTGCATTAATTATCTCATGCGCGTATCCTTTTCTATGGTGTTTAAAGTCCACTGTATATCCTATAGTTATACACTTTTCTTTACGTGCAATAAATATATCTCCTACTAAATCATCATTTTTTTTATGCGCTATTGCAAGTTGCAAGCTATCATTACTAATAGTTTTCAATCTTTCTTCTTTTATAAAGTTTATAAGAAATTCTTTAGAGGTGTTTTCCCATCTTTGGTATTTACTGCAATTTTTATTATTTCTGTAACTATATAATATATCTATATCTTTTTCTTTAAAATTCCTTAGTACTAGTCTATCTGTTTCTATAATAGGACTTATTTTCAAATTATGACCTCCTTTATATAGCATATTTTATTATATTATCTATACTTATTTGACTATATTTAATTTTTAACCTTTTTATACTTGTATAGTTGATTTTATTAATTAAAATGATTAACTAAATTTCTATTTATCTATATGATATTAAAAGTGTCGTTACTTCTTATTATATAGCAATTGTGAATTAAAACTATTTCTACCAATTATTCCACTATTAGTTCTTTATTATATATATCAAAATACCTACAATCTACTTTTACCATACCCTCTAATTCATCTTTGGATAATACATCTCTAAGATTAAGTAAAACCACAGAAGGTCTACCTATTTCTAAGTTTTTATTAAAAATACGGTCATTTACTGACATCTTTACATTTGAAACCTTACTTCCATCAGAAATCACTATATAAGCCATATTTCTCTCGTCAAATCCATTATTAAGATTATATCTAACTATAAAATCAGTTACCCCTAATTCATTTGATACTGTACCTTGCCCCATATTGTCAGTCATTATATAATTTCCTTTTTCATTTTTTTCACATACTATATATCCTTGTCCTGTATTTGATAAAAAAGTTACTATTTTAGAATCATCAATCTGTATTGTATCTATAATAGATAAATTTTCCTTTCCAATAGTATCCATAAAACCACTTTCATTGATATATTGTAATACTTCTTCATCAGTATTTAAAACTATATCATTATTAGTACATCCCGTTATAAATATTAATGACAATATAACATTAATAAGTATTATAATTTTCTTCATTGTATTCCCCCTTAAATTCTTATCCATATAAATAATTACTAAATTATAGATTAAAATATATATTATAATTTTAGTTAATACGCATTATATTAATATTATCTATATTTTCTTTTTCTTATCAAATTTAAAACCATTATCCCTATATATAATTATTTATTTACTATTTTAGATAAAAAATCACTAATATAGCAAATTAGTTTATATCCAATAAATATAATAAAAATCCATAATATAGTATTTAATATTTGAAAAAATAACTCCACTGAAATAGTAACCATAATATAATTCCCCCTTTTCTTGTTACAATATAAATATTATGCTTCCATTCACAATATATAACAGTTGTACATTTAGCTTATTTTAAATAAGTCAGACTTTATGATATTTTTATCTTTATCTAAGTTCTTAACTAGTTTTAGATTTATAAATTGACCTATTTCATAAGAATTAAATATTTCTTTATCATTTATTTCATAATTACTACCTTCATATTCTAATTCAATAGTATATGTATTCGGTAGCACTGATGGAAGTATAGCTCCACCAATTCTCATAATAGTACCTTTAGAAAATGTTTTGTTTATTATTTTCATTTCAACGATATATTCTTCAGTAAATTTTATTTTATATTTTAAGTACTTTTTATTATTATAATTTTCAATTTCTAAAAATATTAAATATATACTTCCAAAAATAATTATAATTATCCAAAATAAATTTTCTATTAATAACTTCATATCTATTCTCCCAAATAAACTTTTTCATTCACATTATATTAAGATTGTATATTAACTTAAAATGATTTTAATTTGATAGTTGAAAACCATATTACATAAAACACTGTTACTATCATAGCTAAAGCGTTCCATACAATTGAATAGTAATTACTATTAACTATTCCAATTGACATATCAAATATATAAAATAACATAAATAAATATCCTACTATCTTTATTATCTTTACGGCTATCTTATCCGATTTTTTATAAAATACATCTTTGTATGATAATTCATTATTTTTACTAAATGCACCTAATAAACCTGCAATGATATGAACAACAATATTACCTATACAAATTATTGCAAATATTGGTATAAATAAAACTAATCCTGTACCCTCCATCCCCGTTATCTCTGGAACATACATAACACTCTCCAATAAAAAATATAGTGCTATTATACAAATTGGAATCATAAGAATCCATGCTATTTTTCTATTCATAATATCCCACCTCCTACTTTTATAACATTTAATTCACATTATATAACAATTGCGAAGTTAATTATATTGTATCATTTTCAACACTCATTTAAAACATCGCCTATTTAATAAATTCTAATATTTTTAAACATAAAAAATTCACTTCACTCAAGCGACGTATCGACTAAACATTTCATTTCGCCAATGATGTATCCTTACTGTCGCTATAGATACATCCGCTTAATAAAAAAAGATTATCACAAAATAATAACTTATTTATGATAATCTCTTTTTAAGTAATGGGTATAAGCAAAATAAAACAAATTTTATTTTAATGTATTATTCCCATTGATATATTCATAATAAAACTTAGTATAAATAGTGCTGTTAACACATACATACTAGGTGATACTTCTTTGTACTTTCCAGTTAAAACCTTTAAAACAGTGTAAGCTATGAATCCTAATGATATACCATTTACGATATTGTAAGTAAAAGGTATCATAACTATTATAATTATCATAGCTATTGAATCTATTGAATCCTCTCTTTCTATATCAAAGAAAGTCTGTATCATAAGTATACCTACAAATATAAGCACACTACTTATAACACCATTTGGAATAAGTTTAAGTACTGGTATTAAAAATATTGATAATAAAAATAATATTGCCGATGTAAATGCAGCTACCTTGCCTTTAGCTCCTTGGCTTATTCCCGAGAAGTTTTCTGCTGCAACTATTGTAGGACTTGTTCCAAATACACCTGCTATTATATTTGATATACCTGCAACTTTAAATGGGCCTTCAAACTCTTTAACTTTACCTATAGCCTCCATTTGACCATATAATATTCCCATATTCTCAAATACTATAACTATAGTTATTGAAAATACTGCAACAATAAATGGTATAGTCAATACATTTTTTAGTGACATTGCTAAAAATACATCCTTAATTGCACCTATATTAAATGAACTAAAGCTTATGCTAGAAATGTCTGTTACTCCCATAAATAATGATAGTATAGTACCACCTATAATACTTATTAAAAGTCCTCCATTAACATTTTTAATATGAAGCACTAGTATAAATATAAGTGTTATTATACTTAATAAAGCTTCTTTACTAGTTATATTACCTAAAGATACCATAGTAGCATCACTTGGTACTACTAATCCACTCTTTTGAAGTCCTATAAATAATATAAAGAATCCTACTCCTACTGTTATAGAATGTTTTAAAGTATTTGGGATTGATTTTAAAAGTATTTTAGTAATATTGGTGCTTGCTATTATTGTAAATATTATACCACTTACAAACACTGCTCCTAAAGCTTCTTGCCAGCTAAGCCCCATAGAATTTACTATTGTATAAGTAAATAATGAATTTATTCCCATTCCTGGAACTACAATAAATGGAGTGTTAGACAATACACCCATAAGTATAGTTGATAATGCACAGGTAAATATTGTCGCCATCATTGCAGCATCTTGGCTTATCCCTGCATCTGATAGTATCAGTGCATTAGTCAATATAATGTATACACTTGCTACAAATGTAGTACATCCTGCTAATACCTCTGTCTTAATGATTTGATTTTGATTCTCTAATGTGTTTTGCATACCTCTTTCCTTTGTTGTTATATCCCTCTCCCACCCACAATTTAATGCTTTTATATATTATCATTTTTTGATAATATAGTCTATATATCTACAATAAAATAACTCATATCATTTGATATGAGTTATTTTTAATACTTTATAAAATGTTTAATATCCTACCTCTAACACCATAACCTTCAAGGTTTACTCCAGATATCATACAAACAACCTTTTGACCCTCAGAAACTTTTTCTCCATTTGGTATACTAGCTAATAAATCAAAGCCTTTAGAAATTCCTACAAAACATCTATTTTGCTCTTCCTTTACATTTCTTATCATTCCTAAAATAATATTTCCTTTTTTTAAGTTTCTTTCACTTAATGAATGAGGATTTGTGTATTTTTCTTTCATTTCTAATGATATTCTTTCCTTAGCAGATACCTTTCTAAACCTAATGCCTTCTATTGTATCTCCCTTTTTATAAATATCTCTAACAGCAGTTGCATCATTTGAAAAATCACAATTTCTAAGTATACAAGAAATACCCATTATACTTACAAATGCTCCCCATTCTTTTGTATCTGTAACCATACATGATTTAATTTTTTCATTTTTTAGTCCATTTAAAACCATTTTTCTCTTTATAGGAATTGCTCTTTTAAAAGATGCTTTTATATCATCTATTTCAACATAATCAACTAAACTATGTTTTCTACAAGTGTTTATATTTATAGATCCCATTTCTTCACTATAAACTCTAAGGTATTTATTTTCATTTGCATTAAATATATTAATATAGTCAACTTTATTAAATTCATCAAAAACTATATCCTGTATTAATGCCTTTTTCATAATATATTTATCCATATTAGTCTCCCTCTTTAAACATAGGCTGCTATATCTAAAAATGCATCCTCTTCTTTGAATCTTTTAGATTCCTTATCTTTAAATACAACATCTAAACAACTTAAGCAAATATTATTAAAATCTATATTATAATTTATAATTGTATTAAATAAATCTTGCATAAGCTCTTGTGTATCAGCAATAAATACAAGCTTAGGCTTTTTATCTGATATAATACAATATCTGTCAACTAGCTCTTCATCCTTTACAAAGGTATCAAACTTTTTAATAAGTTCCATATATTTTCTTATATCATAATCTTTATCTATGTATTTTATAAAGTAAGATTGAATTTTATCTTCTATTTTAAATGATACTAATAAGTCACATTTAAATTTTACTTCTTCATCATCAATATCATCTTTTATAAATTGCTTAATAGTTACTCTATTTTCTAAATATAAAACTTCATTAACTGAATTTTGCATTATATCTAAATATAACTCTGTTAATATAATTCCCTTTAAAATTTCACTTTGTTCTTTATTTATAAAACTATTATTTATATTTTGTTGAAATACATATTCATCTGTATTTTCATTTATTTCTAATGAAGTGTATTTGTCTAATATATAAAGCATACCAACTGCTGGAGTATATACTCTTGTTGTTTTATCATTTTTACAATCTATATATGATAATGTCCCATATTTCATATTAAGAATATTTAAAAACTCTTCACTTACATTTGTATATCTATTTAAAGTTAAATATCTATTTATCTGATCTTTAGTTGCAATTCTTACTTTGTATAAAAATTTAAATATACTAATCATCTTATCAGTTACTTTATAATTTCTTTTACTACTTTTTTTATATCCCTCGTAAACACATCTACTTAACTCATTACATAATACTGTAGATGATGCTTTTTTTATAATATCAAAATCTTTATTTAAAGCTATGTCCATTAAAATAACTCCCTTTATAAAGTTTAAATAAATCTATCTATATTGATTAAGTTCTTCATATCTTAAAGTAATATATACTATCCATATCTATATATTAGCTACTTAAAATTAATTCTTCTTTTAAATTTTTAGTTTCTTTTATATATTTTTTTAAAGTTTTAGAATCTGTTAGTAAATTTTCTTTTAGTAATATATCATGTGTATATAGTAATAAAGTATGTTTATTTAATGATGAACCTCTAAGTTTTCTTGATATAATTTTTACACTTTCTTCATTTTCACATACAAAAATAACTTTAGGCCTTCTTTGGATATCTATATAATCATATCTCCACTTTCCTTTTTCCGAAAGAAAATGTTCTAGTTTTAATATTTTTCTATTAAATCCTTCTTTTAAATCTTTATCTCTTATAATTAAAACTAAAAAATTTTGATTTATATTACCACCTATACTCCACTCAAAATCTATATCAAGTTTATCTCCTAATGCTCTTCTTTGATTAGGACCTACACTTTCATTTATAATATTAAAACCTTTAAAACTCTCCATAATATTTATATATATATCAACCACTTGAAGGCTTTTTATAACTTTATCTGCACTTCTTGATATATTTCTAAATTCCCATCTAGGAACTTCTATATTAAAATATTCTATAAGTAAATTAACTCCATTTGGACCTATAGCGTATATAGTATTTTCTTCATTTCTTTCATATTCTTCATCTACAAACCCTTTTACTAAAATGAAATCTTTGAAAAAATCAAAATCTACTAATTCTTGAAAATTAAAATCAATGCTTATATTGTACTTTTTGCCTATTACATTTATTATTTGTTTTTTTGTAGCAAATTTGAATTTATATAAAAATAAGCAAATTTCCTTAACTATATTTTTATCAAACCTTTCTAGCATATAATCAATAGCAAGACTATATTCTACACTGTTTTTTATATTTGAAAAACATTGTTTATAGCTTTCATCTATATTATAAGTTTTTATGTCCGATATATTAAAATACATATATCTCTCCTCCCAAGTTATAAAAATTCCCTTCGCTTAAGCGACGTGTCGGGGAAACACTTCATTTCGCCAACGATATATCCTTGCTAACGCTTTGAGCAACGTGTTGGCGAAGTATTTTGGATACATCCGTTGATTCAAAACTATCTTAAAACTTCTACAACTTTACCTCTAAATTTTCCATCACAATTTTTATTTATAGTAAATAATACTTTTGAACCAACTTCTACATCTATGTTCTTATTTATAGATGGTGAAAAATAGCAAAGAACATCTTTACCAGGAGATACAGGTATAAAACATCCTGTAGGAAATAAATCCTTTATAGCACCTTGAAGTTTAGTACCTAGTATTACATCCTCTTCATTTTCTAAAGGATATGTGTAGTCATTTAATATTTTATCTATCCTACCTATTACCATATTTTTTTCTTCGTTTATTTCTACTGGGATATACTCTACTATTTTCCCAATATAGTCTATTGGCTTTAAATATTTTAATTCATCTTTAGGTATGCATATTAATGGATTATCCCCTAATATAAATACTTCTTCTTCAAAAAAATCATTTTCTCCGTACATTATAATTGTAGATTTTATGCTTTCTTGGTTATCAAGAGCCTTTTTAAGTTTGTTTATCATAAAATACTCCCCTTTGCATTTAAATTGCCTATTAGTAATAACTTTTAATTTATCTATATTTTAACATATTTTTTGTATATTCTCCATTTTTTACTAAGGTTTCTTAATGATATCTCTATAAAAATTTGCTTTACTCAAAAAAATGCCATAAGTAGAAATCATAATCTAAAGTTAATTCCTATTTATGGCCATATAATTTTTAATTATTCACTTATATTATCATCCTCAGGCTTCTCAGTTTCTGTTTTTTCTACCTCAGGTTTATTAACATCCGGTGTTGATTCTTCAGGTTTTATATTTTCTGGCTTTGTTGTACTACCTTGGTTGTTAGTCTCTGGCTTTTGTGTAACTGTATTATTTGTTTGTGATGTAGATGGCTTTTGTGTAACCGTATTATTTGTTTGTGATGTAGATGGCTTTTGTGTAACTGTATTGTTTGTTTGTGATGTAGATGGCTTTTGTGTAACTGTATTATTCGCTTTCGATGCAGACGGCTTTTGTGTTACACTACTTTCTTCTTTTTTAACTTCTTCTACATCTGAATCATCATTATCCATATCATCATCCTTTTCTTCCTCAGCATCCTCAGTTGTATCCTCTTCTAATTCCAAATCTTCTTTAGGTTCTTCAATTACATGTTTAGGAGTTACATAATTATCATCTGCTGAAGATATAGTTCCTTGGCTCATAGCAAATCCTGCAGATGCAAGTACAGCTATAGCTATCCCACATAATATAATATTATTTTCTTTTTTCATATTTTCTCCCCTTAAAATAATATAAATTTAATAATTATTTATGATTATATTACCATATTTTATAGTCTTATTCCATATTATAACTATTTAAAATTTATTTATATCGAATTATATATCCTTTTTTTGTTAATAATTATAAAAAATTCGCTGCGCTCGAGCGACGTGTCGGCGAAACACTTCATGTCGCCAACGATATATCCTGATTCGCACTACTGATATATCAATTTATCAAAATATGAAAGGATAATAACTATGAAAAAATTTATCGCATTTATTGTAATATTAGTATGCATTTTCCCAATAGGAAAAATTTTATTAAATACTATACCTAATAACCATAATAAAAATCAAGAATCATCAATTGACAAAACTAATCCACAACCTTCATCATCAAAAGAAAATGAAAATTCATCTACACCTACTGATAACTTTGTAGATATAAATAAAGATGAATCTAATGAAAATATACTAGTAGATGTTGGTGATAATGAATATCTTGTAGCAGTTGATTCTGCTTCTAAAGAACTTGTAATTAATGAAAATATATCTGACTCTAATAAATACATAAAAATTGACTACAAAGAAATACTTCCAGTTATAAGTGATATTCAAGATTATAAAAATCTATCAATCCCTCAGTATATTAGCTTATACAATAAAATTTCACCACATATAGATACAAATATGTCTTATAGTGAACTTCTATCTCTTGCATCTAGTATAAATATTAATGATTTAAAATCAAACTATAGTGAATTTATAAAAATACAAAAAAACAATGGCTAGCTTCTAGCCATTGTTTTAATTTTACACTTCTTTATAGTTTAATTAATTTATGTCAAATTGCTTTTCTACAGATGGTGTTTCTATTTTCTCTATTGAATCTTCTACCAAGCCTGTTACTGGTACTTCTAGTGATACTTCTTGTTCTGTTGGTTTTTGTTCCGGTACTTCCGGCTCTGTTGGCTTTTCCTCTGGTACTTCTGGTACTACTTCCGGCTCTGTTGGCTTTTCCTCTGGTACTTCTGGTACTACTTCAGGCTCTGTTGGCTTTTGTTGTGGCTTATTTTGTAATGTTGATGTATTTGTTTGTGACTTTGAAGTTTGTTTTAAAGTATTAACTTTTGACTTAACTTTTTCATTAGATTCATCCTTAATCTCAATCTCTTCTTCTTCATTGCTTTCATCAACTATAGCCACATCTGTTTTTGGTGTATTTATAGAAGTGCTCTCATTACTTGCTAAAGTTTTTTCAGAAATAATAGTCGGACTTTTATAATCATCATCTATAAGATTAAAATCTCCTTGTGCCATAGAAAATCCTGCTGAAGATAAAGCTGCTATAACTACTCCACCGACTACTATCTTTTTCTCTTGTGAATTCATAATATACTCCTTAAAATAGAAATTTTCTTCAAATAATTTCTATCTTTTAAGGTTAAAACCTTTAAATTCACCCACCGCAAATTCAACAAAATTAATATAAGTTAAAGTTTAGTTTTACTTTTTTATTATAAGTAAGATACTTTATCTTATAATTTTACATATTTTATATATAGATATATGTCTATATATAAAATAATAGCTAGAATATAAATTATATTCTAGCTATTATTAATCACTTAAAGTTTTTATTTATTTTCTCCAAATATAAACTTGTGCCAAGCCTCTAAGTTAGGCTCCTTGTCCCATTCTAATACCCATCCTTTTTGTTTATTTATAATATGACCATTTCTATATTCTTCTATAGGAAATTGAAATTGATCTATATCCTTATCATTTATCTTAAGAACTGTATAAGCTAAGTTCATCATTTCTATAGGGCTTATATTAGTTTTTGTATTATTTAAAATAATTTCTGCACATTTTTTATAAGTTTCTATACCTTTTTGAGCAAATTCCTTGTACACACTTTCTGCAACTTCTCTATGTCTAGCTTCTCTATGAAATGCACTATCTGTATATCTTATTCTACTAAAAGCAAGAGCTTGATATCCATTTAATCTTTGAGTTCCTGCGTGTGTTAAATATTCTTTTTCCCCTACACTATCCTTATCAGAGTAGTAATTATAGCAAGCATCAATCATTGAATTAATTGATTCTAACCCACTTTCTGGAACATCGACAACAACTCCGCCAATCTCATCTATAATCTCCATAAATGAGCTAAAGTTAACAGCTATATATTTATCTATATCAAGGTCAAAGTTTACCTTAAATACTTCCTTTAAAAGATCTATCCCCTCATATGCATAAGCATGAGTAAGTTTTTCAGTTGAATATCCGGGTATATCAACATAAGTATCCCTTGCTATTGAGCTTATTCTAATATCTTTATTTTTACTATCTATTGTAACAACCATCATACCATCTGATCTATTCCCTTTTTCAACATATTCTCCATCTGTTCCAACTAACAATATATTTGTTATTCCTTCAACCATAGTACCTTGTTCTTCTGTACTTTTTACAGCTTCATCTTTTACGTACATCTTATTTAATTTAAAATACACATATCCAAATCCACTTAAGCAAATCATTACTATTAACCCAATTAATATAAATGCCACTTTCTTAAAATGCTTCATATTTTATCTCCTTTAAATTGCTATTGTATACGTCTTATATATATTAACATATTCTATCTAAATAATCACCTATGGTTAATAAAATATATTATTTTAGTTACATCCATTGCTTAAAAATTGGCATTATTTATTTAATTGGGATTTTTTATATACACTAAGTGTTAAAAAACAAAGCTCTTTTATATTATATAAGCATCACCAAAGCCTTTACTTTTAGCAACATTCAAAACTTTTATAGCATTAGACCTTTCCTTATAACACCCTACACACACCTTATATAACCTTTTATTATCTTCAATATTATACAACTTCAAAACATTATCCTTAATTACCCTAGCAATAGATTTAAGATTATCCTCATTATTTAAATCCTTCTCACAAAAACTATTAGATATAAAATCAATCTCAAGTAAAGCTGCTTTCATAGAAGTATTTTTTAATACATATAATCCCTTACTTAATTTCACTCCCCTATTTCTAATCTTAAAAATACTAGAAATATCATTACACAAACTACTACAAAACTCATTAAGATGCTTATCATCACTATTATACTGCCAAACTTCCACACCTCTAACACTACTATCACTAGCAGAATTAATATGAATAGATAAAAAATAATCAGCACCAAAATTATTAGCAAACTCTACCCTATCACCTAAAGAAACATATTTATCAGACATTCGTGTAAACCTAACATCCAAATAAACTTCCTTTAACATAGATTCTAAATACTTTCCAACTTTTAATACAACCTCAGACTCCTTAGTACCACCTTTACCGACTGCCCCTGGATCATATCCACCATGACCTAAATCTATAACTAACTTTCTCATAGTAATCCCCCCATTATTTACTTTTTTAATACTTTATTTTTAATTATACCTTCATAAGTTTTCAATACTTAAATAAAATACTTTTTATAAATTTTGTATAATCAAATGTTTAACTATTTCTCTTATTATATAAACATAAGATTCACTTCGCTCATAGCACCAACGATATGAAACTTGCTATCGCTTCGTTCATGTCCGTTGCTTAAAATTTACTTTACTTGAGTGATGTGTGATTTAAATGCTTTATATCATATAAAAATATTTTTTAGGAGGTAATAAATATGTCAGTTATAGAAGGTAAAAATCCAACTTCACTAAGAATGAAATTTGATTTAGGAAAAGATGAACTTACAAACAAAACTAAAGTAAAATCTAAAACTTACTCAAACATCAAACCCGAAGCAACTTCTCAGGCAATATACGACGTTGCAACTGCATTAGAAGGACTTCAAGAATTTCCAGTACTTGAAGTGACTAAAATCGATAATACAACATTGGCATAAATTTAATTTTGTTTATAAATTAAATAATCATAATCATATTTAAGGTTGATGGCGCCAACGATATGGCTTCGCTGCCACTTCAGCCACATCCGTTGCTTAAAATCGATAATACAACATTGGCCTAAATTTTATTTTGTTTATAAATTAAATAATCATAATCTTATTTAAGGTTGATGGCGCCAACGATATAACTTTGCTACCGCTGCAGTTATATCCGTTGCTTAAATTGAAAATACAACATTAGCATAGTATAAGGAGGTAAAATATTATGGAAATAAAAACAAAGTTACTTATGACTTTTAAAAGCTCAGATGATAAAAAGGTGTCTATCACAGTTGACAACCCAAGAGAGGATTTAACAGAAACTGAAATAAAGGAAGCTATGAATACTATAATAGAAAAAGATATATTCTCACCTAATGGTGGCTCTTTAGTATCAGCAGTTTCAGCTAAGGTTGTTCAAACTGATACCACTGACTACGACTTAGTTTTATAAAATATGGACTCAAGTTTACAAACTCTTGTGGCTAATGTGGGATTTCCTATAGCTATTAGTATGTACTTACTAGTTAGAATTGAAGGAAAACTAAATAGCCTTACAGATAGTATAAACAAGCTTTCAAACAATATAAATATAATAAAATAAGAGGGATTTTCCCTCTTATTTTTCATTAATAATATTATAAATCTGAGTTCTACTCATACCAAATCTTTTAGCAGTCTCATTATAATCTCCCCTAAAACTTTCCCTAATCTTTCTGTTTCTATATAACTTATTAACCATCTCAAGAGTTGGAACATAAAACAAAGTACCACCATGCATTTGAACTAAATACTTAAACCCTTCAATACCAATATTATCCACCAATTCTTTATATCTACCAGGAATATCTTTAGCAGTTAAATGCTCTAACATAAAATCACCTATCCATAAATTCTATAATTAAGTCCCTTACCCCTAACCTGAATATTAAACTTATCACACATTTCTAATATCCTGCTGCCAATAGCCTCATCAATTTTTAACAAATCACTTTTATATTTTTCAGTACTTACAATAATCGGCTTATTATTAAAATACCTATAATTTATAATCTCAAAGATAATATTAATATCTGATGGTGTAATATTACCTTTAAATAAGTCGTCAATTAAAAGAACCCCTGCATTTTTATATCTATTTAAATACTTATTATAAACCTCAGAGTCTAAAATATTTTGCTTAATATATGTCATATCCTCCCTGTAATTCATATAAACCACACCAATACCATTTTTCATAAAAGTATTAGCAATTGCCAAAGATAAATGACTCTTACCACAACCAGATTGTCCCATAAAAAGTACAGAATTACATCTTTCTTTTTCAATATCTTTAAAAGAGTTAGCATAACATTTTGCAAGAGTATAAATATTTACAGCAAAAGCATTTCTTGAATAATCAAAATTATCAAAAGTCTTTTTAGAAAACTCCTTACTTATACCACTATGTTTTAAAATACTTTCAGCTTCTCTTAAAGCTCTACACTCACAAGGAACTGCTTCATTATCAATTAATATAAAAGTTCTATCATTACACTTATTACATTTATAACTCTCTTGCGTATCTAAGTTGTTCTTCACTTGGCTTTTTATAAATGTACTCATCCTCTTTTTCATATAATACGGTATGTTTGAATTCTCTAGTTGTTTTAATGTCGCTTCCATTTGACTTTTCCCCTATATTTTTATTTTCTTTTTTATTTTTATTTTCTTTTTCTTTTTTCTTTTGTGTACTTAAAGTATACCTATCGTTATACTTATTGTTATCTTTATCATTTACTTTATCTAAATAAATTGCCTCATCAAATAAAGAAACTATCTCATCCTTTGAAATACTTGGCTTTATAAACTCAAGCAAAGACTTATCATCAACATTTTTAAGCTCACTTCTAACACAATCTAACATTGGCTTTCCTAACTTATTCAAATTGTACTTTCCCCAATTCTTAAGACATATCTCACGAGTATCATTATTGTACTTAATAAGCCCATAATTATTAATAAACCTATCCATCAAAACATTAACACTTTCTATAGAAAAACCTAACTCAAAGGCAATTTGCTTTTTAGTAATCTTATAAACCCCAATTTGAGTAGTATTTGGATTTGTCAAAAGATATATAAAAAATAACTTGTCCTCAGGTGTTAACTCCTCTAACACCTTTGGATCCTTCCAAAACTCAACATGAACATGTCTATAAATTGCCATAACTACCTCCCAATCCTAAAAACTCTGCTAGTTGATGTTTTTAAATATCCATCAACAACCTCAGGAAGGTCTTCTCTTAATTTTTTAGTATCTACACTAGTTTTAGTAACACTTTTCCAAGTTATCTTTCTTTCCCTACAAAATCCTATCTCATATTCCTTTAAATTACTTTGAAGCTTATGCTCTATAACCTTTTTCCTGCTTTCAAGCTTAGATATACTTGAAACAATTTCATCATATTCCTCTATACATTCATATAAACTTTCATCTAATATAATAGTTTCATTAATACTATTTGCATAAGTCTTTCTTAAAAACTTACCACAATCATCACTTCCAAAAGGCAACTGACAATTATTTAAATCATCTTTATTACTCTTAAAAATATCCACAAACCTCTTCATCTAAAAAATCCCCCTTTAATTTTTTAATAAAATATAACTGACCCTTGCCTGTTACATAAGTTGTAACCTTTATAGCTATTCCCTCAGAAGTTGTAATAGCCATCTGTCTAGTTTTAAATAAACCCATATCAATATAAACTTGCTTTGGTTGATTTTCACCATTTTGCTTCATAATATAGCCATTTTCCCTAAACCACTGAAATAACCTATTTCGTCCAATATCTAACCCCAAACTATTTAAAAGCTTTGCAAAAGCACCAATACTTATACTATCATCACTTTGTGCAACAGTTTGTCCAATATTTATATATGGCTTATAATTATTCAAATCATTTATAAGCTTTTCACAATAAGACTTTTGCTTTAAATAAGAATCCAAAACCTTAACTAAAAAAGTCTCATCATTTACATATCCACCATCATTTCTTATAGAAGGCAAAACCTCATCCATAACCCAAGACTCAAACTTTTCAGCCTCTTCTTTTTTAGACTTAACAATAAGACGATATAAATTCCCCTCACTTATAAAAGCCCTTTGAACAATTTGAAAACTCTCTGTTCCATCCCTTCTTCTTCCAGTTTGTATCCTGGTATCGTGAAACACGATACCAGGGTATTTGCAATGTCTTTTTATAGCATCATTAGGATTTTTATAACCTAAAATCCTTGCAACTTTAATACCTTCAAAATAAGGCTTATTGTCAATACTTATAACTGCAACATCCCCAAAATCCTCATTAGTAAAAACCTTTAATCCATTCAAGTTTATCCCCCCTGTTTTTATTATTTTAAGATTGCATTATCAAAAAAGATCTCATTAATTTCATCAAAAGTCAAATTTAAAAATGAAACAACCCTAGCAGTTTCCTCAATATTAAAAAGACTTTTACCATTTTCCTTGTAATTATAAGTTTGCCTTGAAATTCCTATACCATCAGCAACTTCATATTGTTGATATCCTTTATACAATCTTGTTCTCTTTAATAAATTTAAATTCAATTATGTCCACCCCTATTTGATTTATTTCTTGTTTATATTTATATCTTAACGTTTATATATATTTGATGTAAACAATTTTCCTAATTTATAAAAAAATTTTGACACAATTTATCAAAAATCATAATAAATTATTCATTTTTGTAACATTTTTAATATAATAAAGGAAGAGCTATAAGCTGATATTTTTGCAGCAGAGGCGATTATTGATGATGATACTTTTTTAGATTATCTTAAGTTTTACAAATATACTGATACTCAGATTGCCTGTGATTTAAATATACCTGTAAAGTATGTTAGGCTTAAGTTTGAAAACTTTGATAAGTCTAAGCTTTTATAAGTTTATAAGGTAGATTTCTGTAGTTTTTTGTCGTACGATAGAAATTGTAATTTATTATAAATTTTA
>OLRT01000895.1_pt1 | contig 22243 bp, 16 predicted proteins | sample 1672021 | NCBI WGS metagenome assembly OLRT01 (sample SAMEA3136637, study PRJEB25190) | human gut metagenome | reverse complement strand
CTTTGGAGCAATAATGGAACTGCAGCTCAGAAATTCTATTTTGAGCCTCAAAGCAATGGCACATATCAGATTAAAACCGACGTAACCGACGGTACATCAGCTTTGGAAGTTGAGTCAGGTAAGGTGGCATTAGGAACCAATATAAAGCAATGCAGCGACAGAAATCAAAATGGTACATATTTTATAGCCATGAAGAATGACAAGAACCAATATGTATTTGTAGTTGCTGATAAAAATGGTAATCCTGCAGTTGCATCCAATGGCAAAGTTCAGCTTATGGACCTTACAGGTGCAAAAACCGGTAATGGCACAAACATTTGGACATGGGAATATATCAAAGGCTCTAATACACAAATGTGGAACTTGATTAATACCAAGTCAGCAAATGAGGCAAGAGCAAAAGGACTTACATTAGTTAAGGATTTTGTCGAGGGCGAATATAACATAGTTTCTGCAACTAATAACAATTTTGCACTTGATGTATCTGGCGGAAAACAAAGTAATGGTACTAATGTTGGAATCTGGGAGAGAAATTACGCTGATGCAGAGAAATTCCGCATAGAAAAGGCAAGTGAAAATGGAGAATATTACATAAGAACTGCCGCATCAGGCTATAAATCATCCATTGATGTATCTGGCGCATCACCAAATAGAGGTGCAAATGTACATCAATGGGCAAGTAACAATAGCTATGCACAAATCTGGAAGCTTTATAAGCATACAGACGGTTCATATGTATTTATTAACTCTGTAAATGGTAAAGCATTAGATATTGCCGGTGGCAATGTAAGAAAAGGCCAAAATGTTGGTGTATGGGATGTTAATGGAATATTGAATGCACAGCATTGGAAGATAGAGTCTGCTACAACATTTGATGCAGCAAATCCGGAACTTGAAAAGATAACAGATATTTCAAGTTTGGGGATTAGCGAAAAAGACTGGGTTCAATTGGGAAGTATTGCAGATTCAAGCTTTAGGTTAGATATTTCTTCAGGAATAGATGCAAATGGTCAAAATGTTCATATATGGAAATCAAATGGAACAAATGCTCAAAAGTTTAGAATTAAAAAATTAACAAATGGTAATTTTGTTATTCAAACAAAGATAAGCAATGGGACAAAAGTAATTGATATATCCGGTGGCAATACTAATTCTAGAACTAATATATTACAATGGAGCAGCAATAATACTAATGCTCAGCAATGGAATATATATAGAGTAAAAGGAACAGATAAATTAATATTTAAGCAAGCTTCGGGATATTGTGTAATGGATACATGCGGTGCAAGCATGAAGAACGGAAGCAACATATGGCTATGGTTCTATGCTAAAGATAATGGAGCACAGCAGTGGAAGATATATAAATAAATATGAATAAATAACATAAATCGCCCTGTTTTGTTATACCTAATAAAGTATAATGAAACAGGGCGATTTTAGTGCTACAATTATAAGAAATGTTAAATGAATACAGAGGTGCATCTATGTTACTAAGAGAAAATACAAAAGAAATAAATATAGGTGGTGTAAAGATTGGCGGTACTAACAGAATAGCCATTCAGTCAATGACAAATACATTTACAGAGGACGTGGACAAAACAGTTGCACAGATTTTAAGACTTGAAGAAACAGGATGTGACATTGTTCGTTCTACAGTTCCAAATATGAGAGCGGCAGAGGCATTTAAGGAGATTAAGAAGAGAATCCATATTCCTCTTGTTGCAGATATTCATTTTGATTACAGACTTGCTATTGCAGCAATGGAAAATGGCGCTGACAAGATCCGTATCAATCCCGGTAATATCGGAAGCCGAGAAAATGTTGCAAAGGTTGTTGCTGTTGCAAAGGAAAGAAATATCCCTATCAGAATCGGTGTTAATTCAGGTTCTCTTGAAAAGGAAATTCTTGAAAAGTACGGAAGTGTAACAGCAGATGGTATCGTTGAAAGTGCATTAAAGCAGATAAAAGTAGTTGAAGATTTAGATTATGACAATCTTGTTGTAAGTATTAAATCAAGTAATGTACCTATGGCTGTTGAAGCACATAAGTTAATTGCAGATAAGTGCAAATATCCGCTCCATGTTGGTATTACAGAGTCAGGAACACTCCTCAGTGGAACAATCAAGTCGTCTGTTGGTTTAGGAATTATTCTTTCAGAAGGCATTGGTAATACAATAAGAGTTTCACTTACTGATGAGCCTGAAAATGAGATTCTTGTAGCCAAGTATATTCTCAATTCATTAGGTCTTAAGAAGGATATGGTTGAAATCATTTCATGTCCTACATGTGGAAGAACTAAGATTGATATTATCGGTCTTGCAAAGCAGGTTGAGGATACTCTTGTAGGTATTAATAAGCCTATTAAGGTTGCCGTTATGGGATGTGCCGTAAATGGTCCGGGAGAGGCAAAGGAAGCTGATATCGGTATTGCCGGAGGTGATGGTGTAGGTCTTATTATCAAGCGTGGAGAGATTGTTAAAAAAGTTCCTGAGGATAAGATTTTAGAAGAATTAAAACGAGAGGTTGAGGAATTCTAATGAGGTTTAATGAGGTTTTTCCAAAATTGCATCTTGATCCGGAAGTTGCCATGTATTTTGAAAATGCAGAGATTTCCCACATCAAAAAGAGCACTACGGGGCTTAATATAAGAATATATCTCGAGAGTAATAAAATTATTCCGAAAAAATATATTATTGAATTGGAAAAAGCCTTATTTACTCAGATATTTGAAAAATTCGGAGCTAATAACTTACGTGTATTAGACAGATACAATCTGATTAATTCCTATTCTCCTGAAAATATTTATAACGAATATAAGGAGAGTATACGATTAGAGCTTGAAACTTACTTCAGTCTGGCATTTATTACATATAAAGACACAGATGTAATATTTGACGGGGATAGGCTTGAATTAAGACTTCCAAGGGGATTTGCCGCAGATAATTACGGAGAGGAATTAAGAAATTACTTCAGTGATTTGTTCTTAAAGAGATTCAGGACACCAGTGGACGTGTATATAACCCACAAGGACAGAACTCTCGGTAAATATGAAGAAATTAAGAATAAGGCTTTAGAGCGTGAAGTTAATAAAATTATTTCCGAGACAAATATTTTCGAAGAGAAGCCTAAGGAAGAAAAGGAAAATGCTCCTGTAAAAGAGAAAGCTCCTGCAAAGAAAGAGGAAAAGAAATCCTACAATGTTTCATATAAAAATGAAGATGTACTCTATGGCAGAGATTTCCCTGATGAAGAAATTGTACCTATCAGAACGATAGATGAGACAACAAGAACCGTTGCCATTTCCGGAATGATCAGAAGGATAGAGAAAAAGCCTATCAAAAACGATAGAACTATTTTAATGTTCGATATTACTGACTTTACGGATACAATTACAGCGGATTTATTTGTGATAAATGAGAAACTGGCGGAATTTGATGAATTCATCAAAAAGGGTGCATTTATTAAGTTGAAGGGTGACGCTTCATTTAACCAGTTTGAGCAAGATATTATTATCGGCAGAGTATATGGTATAAGAAGCGGCACTGACACAAGAGAGGTCAGATTAGATACTGCGGAAGTTAAACGAGTTGAGCTTCACTGTCATACTAAGATGAGTGATATGGACGGCGTGTCCAGTGCTTCGGATATTATTAATAAGGCTCATGAATTCGGACATCCTGCCATAGCAATCACTGACCATGGTGTAGTGCAGGCATTCCCTGAGTGTCTCCACGCATCTGAAAAAATGGAAGATTTCAAGGTTATCTATGGAGTAGAGGCATACTTAATAGATGATGATAAGCCACTGGTAAGAAACGGTAAGGGTCAGAGTCTCAATGATGAATTTGTAGTATTCGATATCGAGACAACTGGTTTTTCTGCTCATTATGACAGAATTATAGAAATCGGTGCAGTTAAGATTAAGGATGGAAAAATTACTGAGAGATTCAGTGAGTTTGTAAACCCTCAGATTCCTATTCCTATAAAGATTGAAAAGCTCACATCCATCAATGACGGTATGGTGGCAAATGCGGATACCATCGATAAGGTGCTTCCGAGATTTCTGAATTTCATTGGAGATGCAGCGGTTGTTGCTCATAATGCAGAATTTGATGTGAGTTTCATAGCTGATAATGCTGAGCGTTTAGGTCATAAAATTGACTTTACGGTACTTGATACGGTTCTTATTGCCCAGTACCTTATGCCGGGACTTAAGAACTTTAAGCTGGATACACTTGTTAAGCATTTAGGTGTTGTATTAAATAATCACCACAGAGCTGTTGATGATGCGGAGGCCACATCTCATATTTTCTTAAAGCTTATAGATATGCTTAATGAGAGAGACATTTTCACGTTAGATGATCTTCTTAAAAAAGGTAAAATCGGTCCTGAAGCACTTAGAAAACTCCATCCGTACCATACGGTATTACTTGCTACTTCCATAGAGGGTAAGAACAATCTGTACAGAATGATCTCTGCATCCCATCTTGAACATTTTTACAGATGTCCAAAGATTCCAAAGAGTTTACTTAAGTCCCATAGGGAAGGTATCCTTGTTGGCAGTGCATGCGCATCAGGTGAATTGTTCAGTGCAATTCTTAACGGACGAAATGAGCAGGTAATTGCAAATATTGTAGATTTCTATGACTATCTGGAAATCATGCCTGTTGGTAACAGTGAATATCTTATTGAAGATGAAAACAGCTTTGTAAAAAGTGAAGATGACATAAGAGATATCAATAGAAAGATTGTTGACTTAGGTATTGAGTTTAATAAGCCTGTATGTGCAACGGGAGATGTGCATTTCTTAAATCCTGAGGATTCAATATACAGAGCAGTTATTCAGGCGGGCAGCGGCTTTAAAGATTTTGACAGACAGCCTCCGCTTTACCTTAAGACAACAGATGAAATGCTTAAGGAATTTGAATATCTCGGTTCAGAAAAGGCATATGAGGTAGTTGTTAAAAATACAAATATGATTGCTGATATGTGTGAAAAGATTTCGCCTATCAGACCTGACAAATGTCCGCCTGTAATCGAGAATTCCGATGAAACACTCAGACAGATATGCATTAATAAAGCTCATGAAATGTACGGTCCTGTTCTTCCTGAGGAAGTAAGCAGCAGACTAGACAGAGAGCTTAATTCTATTATTTCAAATGGATATTCCGTTATGTACATTATTGCCCAGCAGCTTGTTTGGAAATCAAATGACGACGGTTATCTTGTAGGTTCACGAGGTTCCGTAGGTTCTTCATTTGCGGCAACTATGGCGGGTATTACTGAGGTTAACCCGTTGTCACCACATTACTTATGTGACAAATGTTACTATGTTGATTTCAAATCTGAAGATGTACTTAAATTTGCCGGTGGTGCAGGGTGTGACATGCCTGATAAGGTCTGTCCGAAATGTGGCAATAAATTGCAGAAATTAGGCTTTGATATTCCATTCGAAACATTCCTTGGATTTAAGGGTAATAAAGAGCCCGATATCGATCTTAACTTTTCTAATGAGTACCAGGGTAAGGCTCATGCATTTACTGAGGTTATCTTTGGAAAGGGTCAGACATTTAAAGCGGGAACAATAGGTACAGTTGCCGAAAAGACAGCATTTGGTCTTGTTAAGGGCTATTTTGAAGAATTGTCTGAGAAGACAGGTACGACAATTGTCAAGAGAAAATGTGAAATTGAGCGTATTGCAAGCGGATGCGTTGATGTACGAAGAACTACAGGTCAGCATCCGGGTGGTATTGTTGTTTTACCTATCGGTGAGGAAATTCATACATTTACGCCGGTACAACATCCTGCAAATGATATGAAGAGTGACATTGTAACAACTCATTTCGATTACCACAGTATTGATCATAACCTTCTTAAACTGGATATCCTTGGACATCTGGATCCTACAATGATTAAATATCTTCAGGACATGACGGGAGTTGATCCGCTAACAATTCCTCTGGATTCTAAAGAGGTTATGTCACTGTTTGCCAATACGGAGGCTCTTGGTATTAAGCCGGAGCAGATAGGTGGAACTGAGCTTGGAACTCTTGGAGTTCCTGAGTTTGGTACTGATTTCGCCATGGGAATGTTAAAGGAGGCAAAGCCTACTCAGTTTTCTGACCTTGTTCGAATTGCAGGTCTTGCCCATGGTACTGACGTATGGCTTGGAAATGCCCAGAAGCTTATCCAGGAAGGAACAGCTACAATTTCCACTGCCGTATGTACACGAGATGATATTATGGTTTATCTGATTAATAAGGGAATGGACAGTGAATTATCATTTAATATCATGGAGAAGGTTCGTAAGGGTAAGGGCTTAACTCCTGAATGGGAAGAGGAAATGAGAACGCATGACGTACCGGAATGGTACATCTGGTCATGTAATAAGATTAAATATATGTTCCCTAAGGCGCATGCAGCGGCCTATGTTATGATGGCATGGCGAGTTGCATATTTTAAGATTTTCTATCCTCTGGAATATTACTGTGCATATTTCAGTATCAGAGCAAATGCATTTGATTATGAAAAAATGGCTCTCGGAAAAGATAAGTTAAAATATTATATTGCAGACTATAAAAAACGCCTTGAGACAAAGGAGCTTTCAAATGCAGAGCAGGACGAACTTAAGGATATGCGTCTTGTTGAGGAAATGTATGAGCGAGGTCTGGAATTTACTCCGATAGATATATACAAAGCCAAGGCCAGAACATTCCAGATATTTGACGGAAAAATCATGCCTTCATTTAAGGTCATAGATAAGGTTGGTGAAGTTGCGGGAGAATCTATTGAAATCGCAGCTTCAAACGGAATGTTCTTATCAAAAGAGGATCTTAGAAGAAGAGCGAAAGTTGGAAATACGGTTATTGAAAAGCTGGACAGCATTCACGCCCTTGATGGACTGGCAGACAGCAATCAGTTGTCACTTTTTGACCTTTAATCGTGTAAAGTGCAGTACATAAATCCTAAAGAGTATAAAAAGTGTATAAAAAAAAACATGAAGATGTATTTTTAGCGATATTTTTGTTATTATGTTTATGTTGTTTATTTTAGAGTTGAAAAAGAGGATGAACTTAACTTATGTTTGGTAATTGTATTAAACTTTTCTTTATGTCCATGATTCCTATATGGGAATTAAGAGGATCAATCATTGCATCACAGGCCATGAATCCAGTAGTTCCGATTGTACTTGCCTATGCGGTATGTGTAATCGGAAATATGATTCCTGTGCCATTTATATATGTTTTTGCAAGAAGATTTCTTAAATGGGGTGTTCATAAAAAGGGGATTGGTAAACCTTGCAGATGGATACTTAAAAAAGGACACAACGGAAGTAAAAAGCTCGGTAAAAAGGGAACAGGCGGAGTTTTCGTGGCACTTATGATATTTGTAGGTATTCCTCTTCCGGGTACGGGCGCGTGGACAGGTACACTTGTAGCCAGCTTTCTGGAATTTGGTTTAAAGAGAACATTCCTTGCGATTTTATGCGGTGTACTAATGGCCGGAGGCATAATGACAACCATTACTCTTGTAGGACTTAAAATGTTTGGAATGTAACAAATTTATTAAAATGTATCATTATGAAGAAAATTTATTTGTGATATATTAGCGGCTGTTGACGATAAATTATGAGTATTGGTATTAATTGGAAACGCACATTGTAATCTTACAATGCTAACGAACAACACAATATTTCGGTAGTATTTGTAGAGAGGCGCGTTATGCCAAAGACGAAATTTCAGGATTTTGTATTTACCATTGTCATGGTTTTTGTAATGGTTTACTTCATGTCACTTTTTAATACGGCTTATGCATTAGGCGGTTTAACAAATGATATGTTTTTATCAACATTAATAGAAATGCCGATAACATATTTATTTGTACTTGCCCTTGAATTATTACTTGTTGGAAGAGTGGCGCCTAAGATTGCATTTAAGCTTGTAAATCCGGCACAGACTCAGCCTATTTTAATTACGGTTGTTGTATCTTCTGTTATTGTAATGATCACATGTCCATGTGTTAGTCTGTTTTCAGTATTTCTCCATGGATATGCAGGACCTTCAACAATAATTACAAGCTGGTTTACATTACTGGTAAGAAACTTCCCAATGGCACTTTTCCTGCAGATTTTCTTTGCAGGCCCGGTTGTCAGAGCAATTTTCAGACCATGGTTTTCTAAAACTAAATAAGGCAGATTTTTAAATGTATGTAATTTCATTTAAGTACTAATTTTAAAAATGTTACGCCTGTGATATATCAGATCACTTAGGATTAATCATAATCCTAAGTGATTTTTTTTATGCTAAAGGACAATCCTTAAAGCCTGAAGATAAGCCTGTCGAATATATGTCTAGACTTTTTTGATGATGGCTTTGATTTTACTTAAATGCTGAAATTAAATACAAAATGCGGGTAGAGATTTCTCTATCCGTTTTTTAATTTCGTAATATTTTTCGTATCTCATTAATTCAAAACTTTGTAATTAAATTGATTAAAAGCTCTATAATTAAACTTTTTTTCACAGTTTTACAAAATCCCAATTCCTACAAAATTTCAGAATTATAAGAATTTTATATACCTAAAAACATATAAGAATTATAAAAATTAATTGACAAATGTCTGATATGCTCTTATTATTACAAAACATAGTAAACTTATATAAACAATAGGCGATAATAAAACAAACAGAAAAACTATTAGTAAATAAGCAGAATCAGACAGTAAACAGGTGATATATGAAATCGATAATTAGTAAAAAAGAGAATAATACCCCAAAAAGAACTAAGAATTCAAAATTCAAAAAAATAATGGCATCTGTATCATTTGCTTTATGTGGTTCGTTTATTTTTGCAGGCTGTGCAGGGAATACATCATCAGTATCCCAGGACAGTAATTACAATTCAGAAAAACAGGTTGTAACAATAGGATATCTTCCAATAACACATTCCCTGGCCGTGCTTAAAGAAAAGGAATTATTGGAAGAGAACAATTCTGACATACAGATAAAGCTTCAGAGATTTTCATCCTGGACAGATCTTATGGATGCATTAAATGCCGGAAAGATTGACGGAGCTTCAGTTCTTATTGAACTTGCCATGAATGCCAAAGCAAATGGTATTGATTTAAAGGCAGTTGCACTTGGTCACAGAGATGGAAATGTTGTAGTTGCATCAAATGACATTGAATCCGTAGATGATTTAAAAGGAAAAACAATTGCAATACCATCAGTTCAGTCTTCACAAAACATACTTATAAATGAGCTTCTTGAAAGAAACGGTATGAGCAAAAATGATGTAAATATTATCCAGATGTCTCCGACAGAAATGCCATTTTCATTAGCTAGCGGAGCAATAAGCGGATATTGTGTTGCTGAACCATATGGTGCCGTATCAATATCCAAGAACTTCGGTAAGGTTCTCGCAACATCGGATGAGTTATGGAACAACTCACTGTGCTGTGCGCTGGTTCTTAATGGAAATATCAGAAGTGATGAGAAAGTAACAAATGAATTAATAGAAAAATATTACAGGGCGGCAGAGCAGCTGGAGAGTGAGGGTTCAGAAGAAACAGCAGGTAAATTCCTGGGACAGGAAACTTCTGTGATAGAGGAATCAGGCAAATGGATTAATTTTAAAAATCTGACTGTATCTAAGGAAGAATATGATGATCTCTGTAATAAATTGAAGAAGTACGAAATTAATGAGAATCCTCCATCATATGAAGATTTTATATATAACCCATAATTCAAATACATTTTACATTCAAACCTAAAATAGGAGATAACCAAGGTGAAAAAGATTTTTTATATAATAATATCATTTAGTGTTTTAACAGTGGTATGGCAGTTAGTAGTCATGGCCAGCGGAGTAAACAGAGCGTTATTCCCGGGACCTGTTGATACACTTAGAGCTTTCGGAGAATTGTTTACATCCGGACTTAAAGGAAGCCAATCATCATTAAATTTATGGCAACATATCGGATTTAGTATGTACAGATTTGGAATAGGATATGCCATTGCAGTTGTTTGTGGTGTTGCAGGCGGAATTGCACTTGGAATATTTTCAAAGGCATTCGCATTTATCAATCCAGTCATTCAGATAATCAGACCAATTGCACCTGTGGCATGGCTTCCGTTTATTGTTCTTGTATTTGGAATAGGTGATATCCCGGCAATAGTAATTATATTCATAGCAGGATTTTTCCCAATCTTACTTTCAACTGTAAGTGCGGTAAATTCTATTGATGAAACATATATTAAGGTGGCTTCAAACTTTGAGCTTACAAAGTGGGAAAATGTTACTAAGGTTATCTTCCCTGCATCATTTCCTCAGATTATGAACAGCTTAAGACTTGCTCTCGGAACTTCATGGATATTCCTTGTATCAGGTGAAATGGTAGGTTCCCAGTCAGGACTTGGATTCTTAATAATGGATGCCAAAAACGCAATCAGAATGGATGCCCTCATGGCAGTAATCATCACAATAGGTGTTATCGGATTTGTTCTGGATTTTGTTATCAGAAGTATAGAAAGAAAAGTAAGTAAGAATTACGGTGTATAAGGTGACGATATGTTTATAGATTTTGAAAATGTGACTGTGTCATATAAGGACAAAAGTGGAAATGAAAATGTTGTTCTTGAAGATGTAAATCTCTCCATTGATAAAGGCGAATTTATCTGCCTCCTTGGTCCATCCGGTTGTGGTAAATCAACACTTTTAAATGCCGCTGCAGGATTTGAAAAGGTAAGTAAGGGTACTGTTAAAATAGACGAGAAAGTAGTGGAAAAACCATCTCTTAAGTACATAACAATTTTTCAGAATTATGGCTTATTCCCATGGCGCTCAGTTCTTAAAAATGTAGAACTTGGACTTGAAAAAATGAAAGTGCCAAAAGAAAAAAGAGAAGAAATAGCCATGAAAATTATTGAACTCGTTGGCTTAAAGGGTTCTGAGCATAAGCATCCTGCTGAGCTTTCAGGAGGAATGAAGCAGAGAGTTTCAATTGCCAGAGCTCTTGCTGCAGATCCTGACGTATTATTTATGGATGAGCCGTTTGGTGCACTTGATGCCATAACAAGAATGAAGCTTCAGGATGATATTTTAAGAATATGCAAGGAAGAGAATAAGACTATTATTTTCGTAACTCATGATATTGAAGAATCAGTATATCTTGCAGACAGAATCGTAATTCTTGATAATGCCAATAAGGGAATTAAGAGTATAGTAAATATCAATATGCCGGAAGACAGAGACAGAACATCTGATGATTTCCTTGCTGTCAGAGATAAAGTATTTGATATATTTAAGATGAAGCACGAGAAGAGGATAGAGTATTACATTTAAAAAAAACCGCCTGCCATAATGGTAAGCGGTTCTTTTTGTATTATCAAATCATAATAATTTAGTTCAAAGTGATTTATCTAATTTCTCATTTATATTTATTCCTTCACATCACCAAGAATTAATGTGCACAGCTGTTCATCAGTAGGATTCTTTATTGGGTATAAACGGTCTGCCTGACGGATAACCGCTTGCTCAAAGAAATTTCGAACCTGAATTGTCTGTTCGTACTTCAATGGCTGATTATAAGAAAGAAGATTGGCTTGTCAATTTGCCGCTGTATGCAATAGAAAACATTGCTGCTGAATAATTATGGCAAATGGAATGAGTTTGAACAACAAATTGAATATTATCGATTTCGCTATCCATGCCCGTGAAGAGGAACGCATCAGCAAAAAAGTTTGTTGATTGGAGTAAGGTTGACAAAGAGGACTATCTGCTCGCAATGGAGCGCAGTCCGATTAAAGATATGGAAATCAAAGTGTTGCTAAAAGGTGCGCTTTCGAACGAAATTTACAGCCGTAAGGTCTATGCAAACGGCATAGACCAAAGTTGATACTACGAGGGATACACGACCTTTAAAGCAGAAAAGTTGTAAAACGTTAAGTGGTGTTTTGCAGCAAAAGATAGCCTGATTCAGTAAAAATAATTATTTGGTTATGAAAAACCTTATTTTGGTTATTGGCAACCGAGGTTTTCATGCTTTTTATCTAAGTGTATATTTTAAAATTACAGAAAAATACAGGTTTATTCAAGCTGTTTTTGACTGACTGTGAACATAGATTTAATGAAGTTAATAGTTTATTAATAGGCCGTTATCTTGAAACTTCTACCTGTATGTATAAAATTAAATTAATACTGAAACTTAATAATAGACATACCACCTGTGTGTATATTAAAATGAATTAACATTATCTTTAAAAGTTTAGTTTTACCGAATACGAAGGGGTTATATGGATTTTAATAAATCAGACATTGATTATTCAAATTGTACCAATGCATGGATAAGCGGAAAATGGATAAATGACATATTATTGCCTCCTGAGAAAAGAGGAAGTAATCCTGATCTTTTTTACAATGCCTTTATCAGGATAAATGGCGTTGAAGATAAGGTTAATTATGTTCATGATCTGTTAAAGCTGGGGCAGGAGCTGAAGAGTTCAGGCAGATCCGTTGTAATTGTAAATAATGAAATCCCTGCCATAAGTGAGAGCGTGAAAGGGGATAATAACGCAACAAATAATGTAGTCGTAAATAACAATGTAGTTTTTGATAATAATCCGAACAATGGCAGTTATGACTTAAATGCCCTGATTAACTCTTTAACCGGAAAAATCATCTCTGACAATGATAAATTACAGCATTCAATGAGAACGGCATTTTCATCTATTGCATCAGAACTGGTAAATAATCCTAATTCTGACTCTGATACCTTAAAGGCTAAACTGACATATCTGGTTTCTCAGTTAAGCAGGTATAAGACGGAATTATTTAAGAACTATAAGGACGGAGACATTTCCTGCTTTATACATATGGGAGCCTGCAAAAATGAAGATGAGAGCATATTTATCAGAATGATATCCCGAATGCCTGTTGATGTGCTGATTCTTGTTCCTGATAAAGAAGAATGTCTTGTTAAGGATACCGCTCTTTATGAAAAGAATTACGACCAGGCCATGACAGTTGATAAGTTCCCTGAAGAGCAGGCCAATATGAGACTTGGCACAATGGCGTATCACGCGGAAAGAGAGTTGGATACACTGCTTTATAAAGACTCTGGCATGTATAGGGACAGACAGTTCAGAAAGGTGAATATTGTAACTCTTCAGACAATGTATGAGGAAATAGATAACCTGTGGCAGGAAGATATAAAATATCGCCCGTATTTCAGTACAGGTGATGAAGCTGTATCAGTTCCGGTTATATTTTCCAAGATTTCCGGAGTTGAAGATGGAAATGTGAAGAAGTATTGGAAGCACATTCAGTCGCTGATAAATAAGGATACATTTTTAGTAAGCAACACTCATATTATTTCATATGTAATTATTAACAACATGAAAAAGTATGCAGTGGATTTCTATGAAAATGGCGTTCTCCAGAGGGATAAGATTCTTTCAAGTTCTAAATACAAATATAAAATGTTAAAGACTGAGACTCAGGAATTAATTTTAGAAAAGCTAGAATTGCTTATTAATCAGAATATTATCCTGCCATCGGGTGACGACTATATTTACAACATTATTGCTTCTGTTCTGAGTATGCCTAAGGAAATTGTGCAGATGATCCAGAACTTTGATTTTACAAAGAGAAATCCAAAAATTCTCTATGTTAATACTGAAGAGAGAACCATTTCCTATGATGATTCAATTCTTCTGGCATTTCTTAACTTAATAGGTTTCGACATACTTCTGTATATTCCGACAGGATATATTAGTGCGGAAAAATACTATAACGGTGCGGTTATGGAAGAACACCACATAGGAGAATTTGTTTTTAACATAAAAGAGGTTAAGCTCAATCCAAAGAAATATAACGATTAATCAGACAGATAAGGGAGGAAATATATGGGATTAGATTTTTCAAAGGTAGATACAACTCCAAAGGATATTATTGATGTTGATAATACAGCGGTAAAGGAAGTTGAAATGTCAGAAATTGACAGTAACATGGAAAAATTAGAGCAGTATGATGTTGCTACTGATGCACAGAAGACAAGAGAGGTATATGTAAACACTGAAGAGGTAGACAAGCTTGTAAGCAAAATTGAGCTTAACAACCTTGAGAGTATTGTATATTTTGGTTCAGATGTTACAAATGAAATCGCAAAGGCATCAGACTCTGTATTAAACAGCATGAGCATTTCACAGATTAATGATACAGGCAAAATGATGAAGGCTCTTTCAAAAATCATGGATGAGTTCGATATTGAAGAAATCAAGGATGAGCCTGGATTCTTCGGCCGTTTATTTGGAAATGCCAAGAAGCAGCTTGAAAAGATTCTTGATAAATATCACACAATGGGTGATGAAATTGACAAGATTTACGTTCAGCTCAGAGGTTATGAGTCTGAAATTACTCAGTCAAACCGTAAGTTAAATGATATGTTCGATGCAAATGTTGAATTCTATCATGAACTTATTAAGTATATCCTCGCAGGAGAGCAGGCCTGCAAGGAACTTCAGGATTACATTGCAAAGAGACAGGCTGATCTTGAAGCAACAGGCGATAACTCAATTCAGTTCGAGCTTACAACTCTTAATCAGGCTCTTATGATGCTTGAGCAGAGAGTTCAGGACTTAAGAACAGCTGAGAGTATTGCAATGCAGTCAATTCCAATGATTAAGACAATGGAATTCAGTAACTATAACTTAGTAAGAAAGATTAATTCAGCTTTTATAGTTACACTTCCTGTATTTAAGCAGGCTCTTTCACAGGCAATTCTCTTAAAGAGACAGAAAATTCAGGCTCAGGCCATGGCTGAATTAGATGAAAAGACTAATGAGATGCTTATTAAAAATGCAACAAATACAGTTGAAACATCTAAGATGACAGCTCAGCTTGCTTCAGGGAGTTCAATTAAGATAGAAACTCTTGAAAAGACATGGGAAACAATTACCAACGGTATTGAGGAAACAAACAGAATTCAGGAAGAAGCAAGAAGAACAAGAGAAGAAGATAAGGTCAGATTAGAGCAGATTAAGAAAGAATTTAACGAAAAATACAGTATGCCAGAACCAAAGAAATAATGGCAAATCAAGTTGAATCACTACTTTGATTAACACTGACTTATAATTAAATTACAAATAAAAAATGACGATGAATACATAAGAAGCAAAAAGCTTACACAGTGTTCATCGTCATTTTTATGTTTGTATCAGATGTTTATCTGTTTTGATTACGCATCAATATGTTCTATATCAATACGTTACATATTACAGCTTTGGTGGTTGTGATTTACATTTTCACCATTTCACCGTTAGACTTGTTACTTACAGGAAATACAGCGGTTATCTTAAAGTCATGGCCATCACTTGTGGCAGCGGATATTTTGCCGCCGTGTGAAGATACAACACCTTTAGCCACGGAAAGACCTATGCCGTAACCGCCTGTTTCTGAATTTCTCGAAGAATCCGTACGGTAGAATCTGTCAAATATAGAATTCAGCTTCGAACCATCAACTTCTGTTTCTGTGAAGTTGTGAATACTAAGTGCAGCATACTTACCATTCTTTGTCAGAGAAACGGTTATATCCGTAGATGGAGAAGAGTACTTAATGGCATTTTCTATAAGAATGTTATTTAACTGAAGTATGTATTTTTTATCCCCGCATATACAAATGTTAGGAGCGATATTACATACAATGTTTTTATTCTGGCTTTCTGCCAGTGCATAAAAGCTGTCGGCACTTTCATTAACAGTATCAGAAAGTGAGAAATTGGCCATGTTCATAATTTGTCCGCCTTCTTCTATTTTGGACAGCATAATAAGATCATCTGTAAGTATTCTCAGCCTTTCAACTTGATTTCTTATATCAACAAGGCTTTCATTTTCTTCATCAGATTCCATTTCAAGTAAATCTACATTTGCATTAATAATGGCCAGCGGTGTCTTTATTTCGTGACCGGCATCAGTAATAAACTGTTTTTGTTTTTTATAGCTCTCTGCAACAGGCCGTACAATACGTCCTGAGAAAATAAATATAATAAGGAATCCTGCCACTAAACCAATGGCCGCCATTATCAGACTTGTTGAAAGGAAGTTATTGTAATATGAGAGTCTTCTGTCGCAGTCTAAAAATGTCACTATTGTATTGTCGTGATCCTGGGTTGCCACATATCTGTAAATGCCAAGAAAACCGTTTTTGCTTCCGGATTCGTATATCTTATATCCATACTTTACGGCAGTGCCTGAATCGACAGACATTATCTGATTTGTATTAACATCAGTTATATTGCCGTTTTTATCAAATGTAATAGAAAAGAATCTGGATTCATATGCAGTTTCAGTTGAGATCCTTATGGATACCATATTTGACGGCTGAAAATTATCCGGAAATGCTCCATTGTTTTCTGATATCAGTGAAATGATTCCGTCCGCTTCATTTATCATGGATCTATAGTTAACTAAGTTCATGGCAAATACGATGGCAGCAAGGAGAGCAAACAGTACGCTGGTTCCCAGTACTATAAATTTAATTTTAAGCTTCTTTATCATCTGTTAACTCCAAAGAATATCCTGAATTACGGGAAGATTTGATTGTGAAATTCGCATTTAGGTTTTTAAGTTTTTTTCTAAGATAAGAAATATAAGCCCAGACAACATTTATTTCAGAATCACTGTCATATCCCCATATACGTTCCATAAGTGTGTCAGCTGAAACAAGAATTTTAGGATTAGACATAAACATTTCCATCATCTGAAATTCTTTATTAGTAAGCTTAACACTGTCAGTGTATGATGCCAGTTCATATGTGGAAGTATCAAGAGTTATGTTTCCAAAATGAAGTCTGTTATCAGTCTGTTCTTCCTTTCGTGTAATAGCTCTGACTGCTGCAAGTAATTCCTTGGTATCAAATGGCTTTGTAATATAGTAGTTAGCGCCACTGTCTAATCCCATGACTTTATCATCTACTTCTGATTTAGCTGTAAGCAGAAGTACAGGAATCTGATTGCCATCTGCACGGATCTTCTTTAATGCTGTAATTCCGTCCATAACAGGCATCATTACATCCATTAAAACAATGTCGTAGTTGCCGGTTGCAATGTAATCCAAAGCTTCCTGACCGTTATATACTGTATCTACAGAGTAATAATTCTTTTCAAAAATTTTTACAAGAACCCTTGAAAGAGCCTTTTCATCTTCAACGATTAATATTCTCATATATATCCTCTTTGAATTAATTTAATATTCTTTATTTTCTACATTGTAATATAAAAAAATTAAATTAACTATAAAACACGGATTTAACTTCTTTATATTTCACATATTAAGTTTCAAACCTGTGAATATATAAAATAATAAAATTAAAACTGCAATACAAACAAAAATATATTTTTAAAATACTTAAAAAATAACGGAATTCATTTTTATATATATATAGAACATAAACATTTAAGTCAGCAGAATTCGCTAAAAATGTCTCTCTTTCTTAATAATTTTATTATTTTTACTTTAAGACCATTTAAGGTTGGTCTTTTATTCTTGGTACAAGCAAGGAGGTGCTGTTATGGATGTAAAGACAACTTTTAAAAGGTACGAATATAAATATTTATTAAATGCTAATCAGTTTGAAAAGGTATTTGCAGAATTAAATAACCATATGTCACTGGATGATTACGGAGAGATGACTATAAGAAATACATTTTCCCAAAACTTAAATATAAAGAAAACGAAAGCATGGAGTAGATAAAATATGCTTAATATATTTAACGGCTTATTTGATACGGAGGGAACAGCTGTTATATCTGTTCAGAACTTTTTGATATGCCTTGCAGTATCACTTGGAATAGGAATTATACTTGCACTTTCATATATGTATAATTTTCATTATCTATAACAGCTTCGGTTTCGGACCAAAGAAAAATGATGAAAGATATAAGACATTTACAATTACAATCACATCATCTGAACACGGATTGGATGCTAATGACAGTGTTCGTTCAATTAATGTAACATTTAACATTACATCAGGTAAGGACGGTATTCATTCTGACAATTCAGATGATACTTCATTAGGATTTGTATATGTTGAAAATGGTACATTTAATATTACATCAGAAGGTGATGGAATAAGCGTTTCTGCATATGTTCTGATTCAGGACGGAACATTTAACATCACTACAGGTGGTGGAAGTGAAAATGGTGAACAGAAGTCATCGGAATCATGGGGACAGTTTAACGGACCTTCCGGTGGAGGCGCTCCGGGCGGTGGCATGAATGGCGGACATGACAGCGGATCAAATGGTGGTCCTGGTGGTTCAAATAGCACTATGAGTGGAACATCAGATAGTGCCTCAGGTTGCGTTGAAACATTTGCAAATGTATCTTCTGACAACCAGAGTACTCAGACAGCTGATAGTAATTCAGGTGATGCATCTACAAGTATGAATGGAATAAAGGCAACAGACAGCATTATTATCAATGGTGGTACATTTAACATTGATTCGGCTGATGACAGTCTTCATTCTAATAACTCCATTAAGATTGCAGGAGGTACATTTAATGTTGAATCAGGTGATGATGGTGTACATGCAGATAATACATTTAACATCACAGGCGGAAATATCAATGTAAATGAAAGTTATGAGGGCCTTGAAGCTCAGAATGTAACTATTGAAAATGGAAATATTACAATTACTGCCACAGATGACGGTATCAATGCAGCGGGAGGAACAGACTCCAGTGCATCTACAGGCGGAAGAGACGGAATGTTTGGCGGAGGATATACATCTTCAAGCACAGGAAGTATTGTAATTTCAGGTGGTAACATTTTAATAAATGCTTCAGGTGACGGAATTGATGCAAATGGATCGCTTGAAATTACAGGAGGAAATACAACTGTATATAGTCCGACACAGGGTGATACATCCGTATTGGATTACGATACAACAGGAACAATCACAGGTGGAACATTTATTGGTACAGGTGCTGCAACAATGGCTCAGACACTGACAGGCGCAAACCAGGGCGTATTAACATTTAATGCAAATGGTTCTTCAGGCAGTCAGGTTGAGGTTAAGGATAGCAACGGAAAGACTGTTGCAGTATTTACACCAAGTCTTTCATACCAATATCTTGTTGTAACTAACGATGAAATCGTTTCAGGACAGACATATACTGTCTCAATTGGAGAAAATTCTATGACTGTAACGGCTGAATAATAAAAATGATTAAAATGCCGTTATAAATTAAGTAATAACACAATTAACTTTATTTATTTACTTGCTAATTAATTTATAAGGAGTATAATTACCTCCATAACAAAGCAAATATTCTTTTATTTGTATATATATTCAAGCATAGCTCTAAAAAGACAATGTCAATAGCTGACATTGTCCTTTTTTTTGCCTTTTTTCAATACTTATTCCCGATTGTGATGTATAATTTAGTAATGCGGAAGCCGAAAAAGAAAAGGATAATTTTAGTGTAATGATATGTACAACAACTTGTTATACATATATTGAAAAAGGGATATTTTTTAAATATAACAAACAAAAATCTTCCAATAAAAGGGAAAAAGAAAAAGTATAATACGAATTAGAAATAATTGCCGTGGTATCAGTATTGATGAAAGACCTAAAGAAGTAGATTATAGGAATAATTTTGGACATTGGGAAATGGATACAGTAAAGGGTTCAAGAGGTAATACCAAAGCAAATTTATTAGTTCTTACTGAAAGAAAACACTATCTGAAATAGTTATAAAAATGCCGAACGGTTGCTCTTACAGTGTAGTTAAATCTTTGAATCGTTTAGAACGAAAATGGGGAGATTTATTTTCTAAAATATTCAAGAAAATCACAGTAGATAATGGTGTAGAATTTTCAGATTGTAAAAATATGAAAAATTCTATTTTTCATAAAGATAAAAAAAGACTTTAGGGATTACAATATGTATTTATATTGAAAAATATCATTTTTTAATTATAGATATATGTAAATTACATAAGGTTCTTATATATAATTGTATATTAAGCTCATGTATTTAAATATAATTTAAGAATAAACCTCTTATATATATATGGATATGTATAATTGAGTCGTATAAAAAAGTATAGTAAAATACAAATTTTTTTAATTATAAATCTATATATTGCCATAAGGCAAGAGAAAGGTATTGGGAAATTATGAAAAAAAGAAAGAGATTAGCGTTGATTATTACAACAGCTGTTGTTGTTAGTATGTCAATGGGAAATATTGCATTTGCTAAAACAGGAGTTCCAGTTCAAGAAGTAGAGCATATTCAGTATGTCTCTGGAGAGCATAACGAAAGTAAGAATCAAGAAGTTGTAGAGGTGCAAAACACAGGGGAGAAAGAAGAACAGAAAGATAAAGAATCAAATATTCAGGACAATGTAAATATTGCTAACATGTCGAAAGAAGATGAAGCAGGGGTTGCAGTTAATACGGGTAATATTGCATATTTGGATACTTTTTCTGGCTCGGATAATAAAGATGGAACTTCTGCTGTTAATGCTGTAAAAAGCTTGGAGAAAGCATTGCAAATTGCAGGAAAAGGAGGAACGATTAATGTAATAAATTCTTCTGTTGTAATAAAAGAAAACAAAACTATTTCCAATGTGACATTTAAAAAAGGTGCAAGCTACAACGATAACATTTTAAGAGTTGAAGGTGGTGCAACTGTAACATTGGATAATGTAACGATAGATGGAATGTCCGTAAAAACAGGACATACTTCCGTTACAGTAATTAAGTCAAGTTTAGTAATAAAAGGAAATACAAAAATCTGTAATTCTCTTTCAATGGCACTAAATGTTGTCGGTGGTACAGTAACTATGGAAAGTGGAGAAATTTGCAATAACAGTGATAATATTGCAGGAGCTATTTTACTTTCCAGATATAATGAGAAGGCTTCAAACTTTATTATGAATGGCGGAAGTATTCATGATAATAAAAATACTGATAATGAAGCGGGTGCCATTAGAGTGGATGAGAATACAACATTCACAATGAATGGTGGAGAAATCTATAATAATACTACTGACGGAAATGGTGGAGGCATAGTATGTAATGGAGAGGCAAATCTTGCAGGAGGAGTTATCCGCAACAATAGTGCCAATTCAGGCGGTGGTGTATCTGTATTTGCTTCTGGAGTTTTGAATATAAGTGGCACCGAGATTTCTTCCAATAATTCTACATGGGGCGGCGGTGTTTGTGCGGTTGGTAATTCAACTGTAAACTTAAGCGGCACTGGTGTAATTAAAAATAATACAACCAAATATAACGCGGCTGGTGTTTTTCTTGAAGGAGGATATGGAGGCGGAACAACCTTCACAATGACAGGAGGAACCATTGCCGATAATACTGCAGGAGGCAATGGCGGAGCAATCCTTGGATTTCCATGGGAAGCACCCGTTAAGATTAATATTTCCGGTGGAGCTATTACAGGGAATAAGGCAACTGATGGCAATGGAATCTGCATAAGTGGAGACAATGGCAATGTGCAAGAATCTGCAAAACTTGAACTTAGCGGTTCTCCTAATATTGCTGATGATATATTTCTTGCAACTGACAGATTTGAAAATGCAAAAGTGGATGTAGTAGCACCATTTAATCCGGTGACACCGGTGCCAATTAGAGATACAATGTGGAAAAATTATCGTACGATTGTTTCTTATGCAGATGGTGTAACACCGAATATACAAAACTTTATCCCAGCAGATAAACATGCGAATCAAGCAATCATTCAGGATGGACAAAACCTCCAATCTGTTAATAAGCTTACAGTTGATTTTGCAGAGAAAGGCTACATTGCAGATGGAAATCATACATTGTATGGAACAATTATGGTACTTCCGGATGGAACAATTCCCATAGATATGATACCAAAGATAGATATACAAGGTTATACTGTAACTGAGTGGAGAAACGGAGCTGACGATTCAGTGTGGGATTTTAAGAATGATAAGGTGATAAGTTCTGTAATCCTTTATCCTGTGCTCGCACCAGAATCTCCAAGTAATACAGCCCTAACAGAATTAGAAAATGCTGGATTTAAAAAGGTAAATGACTTAAAAGCTACAGATTACTACAACATTGAAACAGCTGCAAGAAAAGATGGTTTTGTAGATATAGCGGGAGCAAGTCAAGAGAACAATGCAAATGTACATCTTTGGAGCAATAATGGAACTGCAGCTCAGAAATTCTATTTTGAGCCTCAAAGCA
>OLRT01000887.1_pt1 | contig 22344 bp, 17 predicted proteins | sample 1672021 | NCBI WGS metagenome assembly OLRT01 (sample SAMEA3136637, study PRJEB25190) | human gut metagenome | reverse complement strand
GCGCGTTCTTCGACCGTCTGGACTCGCTCATCACCCTTCATCAGCGTAAGTATGACAAGCTCTGCGTACTGAAAAAATCCATGCTCGACAAGATGTTCCCTAAAGGGGGTTCCCTGTATCCGGAGATTCGTTTCGCTGGTTTCACTGACCCTTGGGAACAGCGTAAGCTGGGTGAGCTTACTGAAATAAAAGATAGTGCCCGTATCCCTAATCGATTGTGGCGTGAAGCTGGTGTTCCCTATATTCGAGCAAGTGACATATCTCAAGAAGATCTCCGAGGTGCGCTCTTTATTGATGAAGAAGACTATGCCGCTTACAAAGCGGCTACTGGGGCACCAGAAAAAGGAGATGTTCTATTCAATGGAGGTGGAGAAATTGGTAAAGCCATAATAAATGGCAACTCTTCTCCCATATATGTTCAGGGTGGAGCTGTTCTATATGCGCGGATAGCTCATTCTTCGTTACTTGATGCGCGGTATCTTGTGGCTGCATTTGTAACTCAAAACGTTGTGAATGCCATTGGAGTTCTTTCTGCTGGAGGAACGATGAAGCATTTCACACTACAGCCAGCAAAAAATTTGCCTATTGAGGTACCAAGCATCGCCGAGCAGCGCCGAATCGGCGCGTTCTTCGACCGTCTGGACTCGCTCATCACCCTTCATCAGCGTAAGCTCGAATTACTGCGGAATATTAAGAAATCCATGCTCGACAAGATGTTCGTATAGGGGTGTTCATGGCAACAATCACGTTATTTCACGGTTCCCCATACGAATCCGTGACCCCCGAGTACGGTTTGGGTAACGACAAGCATGACTACGGTCGTGGTTTTTATCTGACTAAAAGTGTCGAGCTCGCCAAGGAATGGGCCGTGTGCAGGCCGGATGAGTCCAATGGCTGGGTCCACCAGTACGAACTGAACACGAATGGGCTGCGCATCCTGGATTTTCAGGAACATAGCGTGCTTGCCTGGCTGGCCGAGCTGATGAAACATCGTGATGCCGCCGATTCCAAGCGTTATCGCGTGCTTGCCGCAAAATTCATCGCCAAATATGGCATCGATACCAGCGATTATGACATCATCAAAGGTTGGCGTGCGAACGCCTCGTACTTCTACATCGCCAAAGAATTCGTCCGAGACAATGTGGACGTCGATATTTTGGAGGAACTGCTGTCACTTGGCGGACTGGGGATCCAGTATTGCATCAAGAGCGAAAAGGCATATGGGCAACTGCGCGAAGTCAATGAGGGCTTGCTTTCCGTGAGCTACAGCGAATTCAACGACAAATACAATCAGAGGGATGTTGAGGCGCGGCAGAACATGCGTGATCTCATCGATTCCGATGCCAATACGGTGACCAACGTGTTCAGCACGTTGCTCTAGGGGTGGTGACAATGCGGGCATATCCAGAGGTCTACCGGGATGATGTGGTGGAAAGCCAGGGCAAGCTTTTCGACTACGTGGCGCAGTCGTTCCCTAACAAGAGCACGGAGGATTTCATCGCCACGTATATGACGAGCAAAACACGCAAAAGCATTGATGAAGCCAAAGCCTACGTCAATACGATGGATGCGGAAGAGCTGTGGGAATATTTCACCGAGACCGAGCAATACCAGTTGAAGGACGGCAAGGCGCTTAAAGGGTTCATGCCCGATTGGATCGGTGAGTTCTACGCCTACTATCAGTGGTTCTATGGCATTCCAAGCGCCAAGGTGATTGCCCAAGTACCATTGGAATTCCTGGAAAAAGCCTATTTCGGGCTGCATGATCTCGATCTGGAGCTTGCGGTGCGGAAAGTCGGCAAGGAATGACAGAAGTTATCTGTTTCCACAATCCCGATGAGGTAAACGGATATCTGAGCAACTGGTATCCGTCGCATTTCGTTATGAACGGCATTGAATTCTCCTCGATGGAGCAGTACATGATGCATCGCAAGGCCTGCTGTTTCAATGACGCTGAAACAGCTGCGCGAATCCTTGAAACCGACGACGTGGCCGAAATCAAACGGCTTGGCCGATTGGTGACCGGTTATGACGATCACGTGTGGAATGGTGTTCGTCAAATCGAAGTTTATGAAGGATTACTTGCCAAATTCAGCCAGAACGCCGAACTTGGGGCACGGCTTGAGGTAACCGGCACCGCGCTGCTGGCGGAATGCGCCGTCAAAGACCGCATCTGGGGCATCGGCCTGTCGATGCATGACCCAGACAGGTTCAATCCGAGGCAATGGCGCGGTCGGAACCTGCTCGGATACGCTCTAATGCTCACAAGAAGGAAGCTCAGCCGTATAGATTGACGGTAATACGGCTGTTTTCCTGGTTTTAATTGCCCCCGCTTGGGAACAGCGTAAGCTGTCGAGCACATGCGAACAGCTATCGAGAACCATTAATCCGTTGGAAACACCGAATGAAGAATTTACGGAATACAGTATGCCGGCTTTTGATAACAATGAAACGGCTGAAACCGTTATTGGTAATTCGATGAATAGTCTAAGAAAGATTGTTGACCGTCCTTGTTTACTTGTAAACAAATTGAATGTGAGGAAAAAAAGGATTTGGCATGTTCCTCGCCCTGAAGCAAATGCTGTTTGCTCTTCTGAATTTGTGCCATTTTCTTCTCATTCTTCTGATTTGAGTTTTATTAAGATATCGTTACTGTCAGAGCGAATCACTGCCTACCTTGAGAGTTGCTCTTCAGGATCATCAAACAGTCAAAAAAGAGTAACCCCTGAGATTATTATGTCATCTGAGATAATAGCCCCATCGCTTGCAGAGCAACGCCGAATCGGCGCGTTCTTCGACCGTCTGGACTCGCTCATCACCCTTCATCAGCGTAAGTATTGTGGTGTTGCTTCTTGGATGTTAGGGGTTGCGCTCGTAAGATTGGGCTCAGAAAGTGGCGGTGCATTCGGGGAGATGAAACATGTTCTACAATAAAGAATCGGATTTCGAAGACGATCTGGTCGCGGTGCTGAAGCGCCATGGATGGACCGATGGCGTGTTGGAATATCCAACCGAACAGGACCTTATCAGCAATTGGGCCAACATCCTGTTCGACAACAACAAAGGCATCGATCGATTGAATGGGCAGCGTCTTACCAAAGGTGAGATGGCGCAGATCCTCGAACAGATCGAAACATTGCGCACGCCATTGGCGTTGAACTCCTTCATTAACGGCAAGACCGTGTCCATTAAACGTGATAATCCCAAGGACGAGGCTCATTACGGTAAGGAAATCAGCCTGAAGATCTACGATCGGCAGGAAATAGCAGCGGGGCAAAGCCGGTACCAAATCGCAAGACAACCGATGTATCCGGCGAAAAACAAGATGCTGAACGATCGCAGGGGAGACGTTTGCCTGCTTATCAACGGCATGCCGGTCATCCATATCGAACTGAAGAAAAGCGGCATCCCCATAAGCCAAGCCACCAATCAAATCGCCAAATACGCGCATGAAGGCGTGTTCACCGGACTGTTCAGACTCGTGCAGGTCTTCGTGGCCATGAATCCGGACGATGCTGTGTACTTCGCCAATCCTGGCGAAGGCGACTTCAACAGCAACTACTTCTTCCACTGGGCTGACTTCAACAATGAGCCCATAGCGGCGAACAAACATGTTGGGCAGGACGAGTGGAAACGGTTCGCGTCGGACCTGTTGTCCATTCCCATGGCTCATCAGCTCATCGGTTTCTACACGGTTGCAGATTCCGCGGACGGATGCCTCAAAGTGCTGCGCAGCTACCAATACCAAGCGGTGAACGCCATTTCCGATCGTGTGCGCACCTGCAAATGGGATGAGCCGGTGCCAAGCGGTACTCTGGGACGCCCAGGCGGCTATGTGTGGCATACCACCGGCTCGGGCAAAACCATGACCAGTTTCAAAGCGGCGCAGCTCATTGCCGGCTCGAAAGATGCTGACAAGGTCATCTTCCTTATGGACCGTATCGAGTTGGGTACGCAGTCGTTGCTCGAATACCGTTCGTTCGCCGATGATGCCGACGATGTGCAGGGTACGGAAAACACGGATGTGCTCAAGGCGAAGCTGGCAAGCATCGACCCGAAGGACACGCTTATCGTCACGTCCATTCAGAAAATGAGCAACATCAAAGCAGGCGAGGGGCATATCACCGAAGAGGAAGTGAAGAAGCTCGCCGGCAAACGCATCGTGTTCATCATCGACGAATGTCATCGTTCCACATTCGGCGAGATGCTGCAGGATATTCGCCGTTCCTTCCCGAACGCGTTGTATTTCGGTTTCACAGGCACTCCGATCCATGAGGAGAACCGCAAGAAGGGCTCGACCACATCAATGGTGTTTGGTGATTGCCTCCACCGGTACAGCATCGCCGACGGCATCCGTGACGGCAATGTGCTCGGCTTCGACCCGTACATGGTGCTGACGTACCGAGACAGGGACGTTCGCCAGGTGGTCGCATTGGAGAAGGCGAAGGCGTCGACGATTGAGGAAGCCCAAGCGGATCCGGCGAAAGCCGAAGTGTTCTACCATTACATGGATCCGAATCAAATGCCGATGGGACCTATGGAAACGCAGGCCGGAGAACGCATCAAGGGCATTGAGGATTACCTGACTTCGGCACAGTACGCGCAGGGCACCCCGCATGAGGGCAAGGTTGTGGAGGATATCCTCGACCAGTTCCCATTGCTGAGTAGGGGCAACAAATTCCATGCGATGCTGGCCACGAGTTCCATTCCCGAGGCGATCAGCTATTACCATCTGTTCAAGGAACGTGCTCCGCAGATGCACGTGACCGCGCTGTTCGACCCCAACGTCGACAATTCCGACGGCGCAATCCTCAAGGAGGATGCGCTTAAGGAAATCATCGGCGATTACAACGAACTGTTCGACAAGGATTTCATCATCCCCACATGGCCGAAGATGAAGAAAGACATCACCGCGCGGCTTTCCCACAAGCGTCCATACCTGACGGTCGACCAGCACCGTGAGAAACGGCTGGATCTGCTGATCGTGGTTGATCAGATGCTGACAGGTTTCGACTCCAAGTGGGTCAACACGCTGTACCTCGACAAAATCATCGACTATGAGAACATCATCCAGGCGTTCAGTCGCACGAATCGACTGTTCGGTCCCGATAAGCCTTTCGGAACTATTCGCTACTACCGCAAGCCACACACCATGAAGGGGTATATCGAAGCGGCGGTAAAACTGTATTCCGGAGATAAGCCGCTTGATCTGTTTGTGCAGAAGCTGCCGGAAAACGTGCGTCTGATGGATGCGCGTTTCGAAGAGATCGCTTCCGTGTTTCGTGCCGAAGGTGTGGAGGATTTCATGAAGCTGCCGGAGTCCGTGGAAGCATGCCGGAAGTTCGCGAAGCTGTTCTCGGAACTCAATGAGTTTCTTGAAGCCGCCAAAGTACAAGGATTTACATGGCAGCAGCGGGAATACTCCGTCACCCATGATGACGACTCGGTGGAAGTTGTGCGGCCGGAACTCGATGAACGCACATATCTGATTCTCGTTCAGCGATACAAGGAGTTGTTTGCTGGAGATGGCGAAGGCCATAGTGAGGGTCCTGAGGCTCCATACGATCTTGATGGGCATATCACCGAAATCGACACGGGATTGATTGATACGGATTACATGAACGCCAACTTCACCAAATGGCTCAAGGCGCTTGGTGGAGGAGATCCAGACCTGTTGGCATCAGCTGAGGAGGAATTGCATAAGTCGTTCGCTTCGCTCAGCCAAGAGGAACAACGGTACGCCGAACTGTTCATGCATGATGTGGAACGTGGCGAAATCGAGTTGGAGGAAGGCAAGACGCTGCGTGACTACATTACGTATTATGCTAACAGCGCCAAGAACAGCCAAGTGGAGAAGATCACCAAGGCGTTTGGCGTGGATGGAGCTTTGCTCAACGAGATGATGCGGCTTGATCTTACCGAAGCGACGCTGAATGAATTTGGTCGGTTCGACCAGTTGAAAGCGTCCATCAACAAGCCTTTGGCAAAGGCGTTTTTCAGCAAGCCGGATAGCTCTGTCACCCAATTCACTGCGAATCTTCTCGCCACCAAGTTGCTGAAAAGCTTTATCCTTGAAGGAGGATTCGATCTGGACGATCGTAAATAGCGGACGGTAGTAAAACAGGGGGAGAATCATGTCGGTTGTCGATGAGGCGAAACTGGGGTATCTGGACTTTCTTTCACGTGAGGATCGGGTACGCCACCATCGCTACGTTGAGGAAATGAAGCAGTATGACATGATGCGCTCCGGTGACATCAATGCCATTTCGGAAAGCGCGAAACTGTGGGATTCTGGACTATACGGCCATCTGTCGGACGATCCTCTGAAAAACGCGAAATACCGTTTCGTCACCACCATTACCTTGGCCACGCGTTTCGCCATTGAAGGTGGCATGGACGAGGAAGACGCATACAACGCCTCCGATCTGTACATTCAAGATCTTGACAATTGCAAGACCCCGGAAGACGTGCGCCGACTGCACACCGACATGATGACATTCTTCACATGGGCCATGGCCGACATGCAGAAGGCGGAAACACATTCCAAAGCCGTCAACGAATGCCTGGACTACATCCACTACCATCTGCATGAGAAAATCACCGTGCCCATCCTCGCCGAGCATGTGCATCTGAATCCCACGTATCTGTCGGAGCTGTTCAAACGCGAAACGGGCACGGCCATATCGCAATACATCACCGACAAGCGTATGGAAGCGGCCGAGAACATGCTCAAATACTCGGAATACAGCTTCGACGAGATCGCCCAGATCCTCGCATACCGGTCGCAAAGCCACTTCTCGAAGGTGTTCAAAAAACATTCCGGCATGACGCCGGGGGAGTACCGCACCAAGTACGCGCAGAACGGCATCTGGCCGGAGTGATTGCGATCACGGCGTCTACCACGCCGGTTGCGGTGAACCGCCGGTGACGGCACCGCGAAATTCGGGTGTGCCAATCGTGAAATCGACGTGTCCGCGCGTGCGAAACACGCGCGAATCAGCTACGGTGGAAGCATTCAATGATGATGCGCGCCACCGGCCGAATGAACGGCGGAACAAGGAACGTGCGCGCAGGATGTGGATGAAAGCGAAGGAATAAACGAATATGGGAATGCCCCTTGATCTGTATGTGATCCGACATGGCGAGTCGGAGGCGAACGTCATCATCAGCGCCGGCGAACAGGGTGACAACTCGCTGTATACGCAGGACAATGTCACCGTGCCGGACCGTTCGTGGAGGCTCACCGCCACCGGACGCAAGCAGGCCGACTGCATCGGCCGTTGGCTCGTCGCGCAGCAGCCGCTGTTCGACCGCTACCTCGTTTCGCCGTACGTGCGTACGCGTGAGACGGCGGCCACGATGGCCCTGCCGAAAGCGAAATGGGAGGAGACTCGCGTGCTGCGCGAACGCTCCTGGGGTGAGATCAACACCATCACGAAGGACGATTTCAAAACCAACTACGCGCGCAACTGGATGTTCAAGAACACCGATCCGCTGTACTGGCGTCCGCCGGCGGGCGAGTCCATCGCCGACGTGGCCGAGAACCGCGTGCACAACCTGCTCACGTCCCTGAACCGCAAATCCGATGCGGAATCCGTGGTGATGGTCAGCCACGGCGACCTCATGCTGGCGCTCATGCTCACCTTGGAAGACCTGTCCGACGAGGAATTCATGCACCGTGCGGCCTCCGACGAATGGAAGATCACCAACTGCACGTGCTTCCACTATTCGCGCCGCGACCCCGCCACCGGACGAACGCACAAGCGGTTCCGTTGGGAGCAGACGGCGCGTCCCGTACTCGACGAGACGGATGGTCGCTGGGTGGTGAAAGTGGATGATTGGCGTGAATTCAAGCGTCCCGTGCTGTCGAACGGCGATTTGGTGGACGTGGTGCACGCCGTCGACCGTCACCTGTGACGGCTGCCGGTATACGTTTTGTGACTGCGATTTAGCCCCCTATCGCTCTGTGGGGCGTCACGTATCGGCGCTTCCGCTACAATGGCGTGTGATTGCGCGGCGCGCGTTCTTGTTGCGCGTCGTAAAGAGAGTTAGGAGACAATCGCATGTCCAATCCAATCGCGGGCCTGTTCACGTGGAAGCTCCACGGCGACGGCAAAACGCTGAAGCCCGGCGAGGTCGTCGAACCTGACGAGAGGCTGACCTGGCCGCGCACCGCGGAAATCGGCGCGCAGCACGTCATCGCCATGTTCGGCGCCACGTTCCTGGTGCCGATTCTGACCGGTTTCGACCCGTCCACCACCCTGTTCTTCACGGCCATGTCGACCGCGCTGTTCCTGCTGATCAACAAGAACATGCTGCCGAGCTACCTGGGCTCGTCCTTCGGCTTCATCGCCCCGATCGCGGCCGTCGCCAGCGCCCACAAGGGCCTCGCCGTCGCATCCTTCGGCATCATGGTCACCGGCATCCTGCTGGCCCTGATCGGTGTGCTCGTCCATTACGCGGGCGCCAAGTGGATCGACATCATCATGCCGCCGGTCGTCAACGGCGCCATCGTGGCCATCATCGGCTTCAACCTGGCTCCGAGCGTGTGGAACAACTTCAAAGTCGCTCCCGACACCGCCATCGTCACCCTCGTCGCGGTGCTGCTCGTCGCAGTGCTGTTCAAGGGTCTGCTCGGCCGACTCAACATCCTCATCGGCGTGATCATCGGCTACGCGTACGCCTGCTTCCGTGGCCAGGTCGACTTCTCAGCCATCGGCAAGGCCGCATGGGTCGGTCTGCCGGAATTCCGTCTGCCGCAGGTCGACTTCACCATCCTGCCGATGTTCATCCCGGTCGTGCTCGTACTCGTTGCCGAAAACGTCGGCCACGTCAAGTCCGTCTCGGCCATGACCGGGGAGGACCTCGACGACGTCACCGGCCGGCGTCGAGGTGGCATGAGCATTGACGTGCCCGACACAGCCGGGGTCAAGCCCCGGCACCACCACCTACGGCGAGAACATCGGCGTGATGGCCGCCACCAAGGTCTACTCGACCGCCGCATACTGGTGCGCCGCCGCGTTCGCGCTGATCCTGAGCCTGTGCCCGAAGTTCGGCGCCATCATCAACACCATCCCCGCCGGCGTGCTCGGCGGCGTGACCACCCTGCTGTACGGCATGATCGGCATGGTCGGCATCCGCATCTGGGTTGAGAACAAGGTCAACTTCGACAAGCCGGTCAACGTCATGGTGGCCGCCATCACCATGATCATCGCCGTCGGCCAGTTCGAGTTCGCCTTCAACGGCATCTCCTTCAACGGCATCGCCATCGGCACCGTCGTCATCCTCGTCGCCTACCACGGCCTGAAGGCCATCGGCAAGGCGACCGGCACCATCGCCAAGGACGATCCGGACATCCTGTAACGGATCGCATCTCACGCTGGCTAGTTCAACGCCCGTCGGCCAAAAAGGTCGGCGGGCGTTTTTCATTGCCGTTTTCGTCAATCGATTGACGTGTTGCGTCGCATACGTTTTATGATGGTATCTATAAGCGATTGCGCAATGTGGCAAAGGAGACAACATGAGCACTGCGGCAGGAAAGAAAATCGCGATTGTGACCGGTTCCGCGCTTGGCTTGGGATATGAGCTGGCACGTCAGCTGATCGGCAAAGGCTGGTTCGTGGCCGGCATCGATTTCAACACGGCCCGTCAGGAGGAACTGTCCCGCACGTTCGGCGCGGACGAATACCGCGCCTTCGTCGGCGACATCAGCGACGAGGCGTTCGTGAAGGACTCCGTCGCGGCCATCAAGGAGATCGGCCACATCGACCTGCTCATCAACAACGCGGGACAGCCGTCGTTCAAAAAGCCGGTCGACTACGAGGCCGCCGACGTGGACAAGTGCCTTAAGGGGCTCAAAGGCATGATTCTGTGGAGCGTCGAAACATTGAAGGCCGACGGCGAGCAGGACCTCAAAATCGCCAATGTCATGTCCACCGCCGCCACACGCGGCAACGCCAACGAATCCGTCTACTGCGCCACCAAGTGGGGTGAGAAGGGGTATACGACAAGCCTCAAGGCGGCCTACAAGGGAACCAGTGTGAAGGTTGTGGGCGTGTATCCGGGAGGCATCGACACCGACTTCTACCATGACAGCCACGATTACGTGTCGTTGGACAAGCAGCATTCCTTCATGAGCGCCGCGGAACTGGCCGAAGTGGTGCTATTCAACCTCGTCAACGACGCGAATCTGACGGTTTCCGACATCCTCATCGAACGCAACTACCGGTAGCGTCGGCCACCAGTCACAGCCAAGGCAAAAGTATCGGGCATGGGCTACAGTTAACAGGTTTGCGCAACGTGCGCAATGTTTGACATGAAAGGCCATTGTGCCCGATACCGCTGTGATTGAAAATGAAGATGCCCTCGCCGCCGATTTCGATGAGGCGGGCGAGGAGGAGGAACGCCCCCAGACGTTCGCCGAACTCGGCGTTCCCGGCCCGTTGGTACGCGTGCTCGCGGCCGATGGCAAGAAAACCGCTTTCCCGATCCAGGCCGACACCCTTCCCGATTCCCTGGCCGGTCGTGACATTCTCGGCCGAGGCCGTACCGGCTCCGGTAAGACCCTGGCGTTCTCGATTCCGCTGGTCGCGCGACTGGGTGAGGTCGACGCCGACGAGTACGAGAACATGAGCCAGTTCCGCCATGAGGTGGAACAGGTGCGCAAGGGGCATGCCGAGGAACGGCGCGCCGACGATTTCCTGCCGCACCCGCGCGGCCTGGTGCTCGCTCCGACCCGTGAGCTGGCCAACCAGATCAACGACGTGCTGATGCCGCTCGCGCAGATGTACGGCATGACCACCACCACCGTGTATGGCGGTGTGCGCTACGCCCGCCAGATCCGCGATCTAAGGGCCGGCGCCGATATCGTCGTCGCATGCCCGGGCCGTCTTGAGGACCTGCTCGAACAGCATGCGCTGACGTTGGAGAAGGTCGAAGTGGCCGTGATCGACGAAGCCGACGAAATGGCCGACATGGGCTTCCTGCCGCCGGTCAAGCGCCTGCTCGGCCAAGTGTCGTTCGACGCGCAGATCATGCTGTTCTCCGCCACCCTCGACCATGGCGTCGACGAGGTGGTGAACACGTTCCTCACCGATCCGAAGATCCACAGCGTCGACTCCGCCACCGCGGCCGTCGACGAAATGACACACCACGTGTTCGAAACCACGCAGGGCGACCGTCATGAGCTGGTCCGCACCCTCGCTTCCGGCAAGGGACGCCGCATCCTGTTCACCCGCACCAAATTCCAGACCCAGAAGCTCGCCAAGGACCTGACGAAGAACGGCATTCCGGCGGCCGAGCTGCACGGCAACCTGAGCCAGAACCAGCGTGACCGCAATCTCGCAGCCTTCGAATCCGGCGACGTGAACGTCATGGTCGCCACCGATGTGGCCGCCCGCGGCATCGACGTGTCCGGCGTGGAGCTCGTGGTGCAGGTGGAGCCTCCGGAGGACCCGAAATCGTTCCTTCACCGCTCCGGACGTACCGCGCGAGCCGGCCATTCCGGTGATGTGGTGACCATCGTGCTGCCGAACCAGCGCCGCCGCACCCGCCGCATGCTGCATGAGGCCGGACTGAAGGTCAAGCCGATCGAAGTGACCCACGATTCCCCGGAAGTGTTGGAATTGGTGGGCGAGCCGGCCGAACCGCGTTTCGGTTGGACGCTTGAGCAGTCCCAGCCGGCGGGCAATCCGCGTCGCAGGAAGCATGGCAAGGTCGGCGACGGTTCCGCGGAAAACGGCGGGCGCTCCGGACGCAACCGTTCCGGCGGACGCAACAAGGATCGGGGCAAGGACAAGGGCGGCAAGCCGTTCAAGTCCGAACGCAAGGACCGCGCGAATCGCAAGGGACGTGAAGAGCGCGCCGAAGTCGCCGAACGCGAGCAGCGTTTCGAACCGAAACAGAATCGCGCCGAACGTCGCGCCGCCAAGTTCGAAGGCCGCGACAACCGCGAATACGAGGCACGCGAGCATCGTTGGGAACATCCTGAAATCCAAGAGGAGAAGCGCGAGAAGCACGAGGAGAAGCGCAACAACAAGCGTCGCGAAAAGTACGCGCGGCTACATGAGCAGCAGCGTGCCGAAGCCGGCGAACAGCGTGGAACCGACAATCGCAAGCGGCGCTCCGACGAGCGTTCCGATCAGCGTGGCCAATCCGATAGGAAGCCCGGCAAAAAGCAGTATGCGAAAAAGCAGGGCGCGCCGACCAAGAAGCAGCGCAAGGCCGAAGCCCGTGCCGAACGCCGTTACGAGGACGATCGCCAATACCGCAGGAACCGCGACGAACGCGACGACCGCCGTCAGGGCGGCAAACGCATCCATCGCAAGGAAATCCGCGTGATTCATGACGAGCGTGGCGAGGACGCGAAGCGTTATGACCGTCGCATGGAAGCCAAGTATGGCGATTCCGGTCGTCGTGGCGGTCACGGAGAACGCCACGACAAGCATGCGGGCGAAAGGCAGGGCAAGCCGTACCGCAAGCATGCGAAGATCCGCAAGGCGCCGTTCCGCTCCCGCTGACGTACGTCAACGGTCAAGCAAAAAGCCGTTCATTCCAGCAATCGCAAGGAATGAACGGCTTTTTCTATACGGGATATCGCAGTATCAGCCGTTGACCGGCTGATACTGGTCGAGCGCGGTGAAGCAACGTTTATAGACCATCAGCATGATGATGCTGTCCGCCAGCAGCGTAAGCGCCGCGATGGTGGCGAGAATCATGAACTGGTATTTCGCCGCGTCGATGGGGTTGCCGCCGGCGATGATCTGACCGGCCATCATGCCCGGCACCGTCACAATGCCGGCGGAGGCGAGCGACGCGGTGGTGGGCAGCAATCCCAGACGGATCGACGAGACGATACTTGGACGTGCCGCCTCCCACGTGGTGGCACCCAACGCCAGCAGCGTGTCCACTTCGTCACGACGTTCCTTCATGCTTTCAAAGAACCGGCTCAACCCCACCGCCAACGCCGAAACGGTGTTGCCCAGCAGCATGCCGGTCAACGGCACCACCAATTGCGGCGCATACCACGGTTGCGGACGGATGATGAGCTCGGTGACCAACGAGATCATGATGAGCATGGTCACGACCAGACTCAGGAACACCGTTCCAGCCAAGCCCTTCGGCACACCTTTCGCACGCGAAAGAGTGATCTGCACGGCCGCGATGAGCATGAACGCCACAAGCAGCAGCACCAGCCACGGATTGTTCGAACGGATGACGTACTCCATGATGAAGCCCATCGCGCACAATTGCAGCAGCGCACGGCAAGCCGACCACAGAAGCGTGCGCCCCACGCCCATACGCATGGTTTCGGAGATGCCGGCGGCAATGGCCACCATCACCAGCGCGGCGATGAGACCCCAGATGTCGATCGCATAGTAGTTGCCGTTCATGCGACGCTCCCTTCTACCGTGTTACCCGTCGAAGTACTACCCGTTGCAGTACCGTCCGCTTCGGCGTTGCCGGACTGCGTGAGCGTGCCATTGGCAAGACGCATGACACGTGTGGCACGGCCATCCGGCGGCCGGTGCCGGATACGAACGATCGCCATGCCGTCCGCCGCCGCTTTGGCGAGGATGCGCGCCACTTTGTCGGCGTTGTCGTCATCCAATCCGGCGTCCACTTCGTCGGCGAGCAGTACCTTCGGACGGGTCAGCAACGTACGTGTAAGGCTCACGCGCGCCGCCTGACCGCCGGACAAGTCGTGTGGCGGACGGTTCAGATCGATGTCGGCACAGCCCATATTGTCCAAGGTTTCACGGATTCTGCCGTCCGGCAACGCATCGGTGGGGGAGATCCTGCGCGGCCCCTGCTTCGTTCTCGCCGACTGGCGTATGGCAAGCGTGAACGGCAGACGAATCGCCTGCGCCACCGTCTCGCCCAACAGCACCGGCTTCTGCGGCAAGTACGCGACCTGCGCGCGCCACTGCTGCGGGGTGAAATCGTCGGCGGAACGGCCATCCAACCGTAAATCGCCTGACGCGCGCGGATTGAGCCGTGCGAAAGCGGTCAGCAGCGAGCTCTTGCCTGCGCCGGACGGTCCGACCAAGTCCACGATTTCGCCAGGCTCGATGGCGAAGGACAATCCGGAGAATATGGTGCGGCGTTCGCCGTCGACCATAATCGAACAGCGCACGTTCGATGCTTCGAATACGTATGTCATAGCCAAAACCATACGCCAATAGCGAACGGTTCACGGCGGTTTCAGGGTTTTCCCTGAGTTTTGAGGCGAAATCAGCCATAAGGATGACGCGTGCCCGTTATTTTGCGTACTACAACTGTCAAGTTGAAGGAAAACCTATATGTTGGGGATGGGAAATATGCGTCAGTGGCTTATGAACATAAGCCTGGTCGGAGGCTGGTTTCCGGCGGCGGCGTTCGCCGTCGTCGCAGTGCTGTCCGTAACCCTGCTGGTTAGCGCGGCCGTTTCGAAACGGGACGGACGCATACTGGCTACCGTGCTGCCGATCGGCGTTGCGGCCGTGTCCGGAATGATCGGCTATGTGGTAGCTTGGCTGCTGTCCGACGTGTTCGTGGTGTTCGGCGTCGGATTGGGATCCCGTGTGATGGCTTGGGTGGCGGCTGGTTTCTCCATCGCTGGTTTCGCCATCGCGCATATCGTGTTGAGCAGGGGCATGATGCGCGTGGCCGCGGCCATCTTGACCGTATTCGCGATACTGGCCGCGGCGATCGGCATCGACCAATCGTACGGCGAATACGCCACCATCGGCTCGCTGTTCGGCGAGGATTCCTACAGCCAAGCCGATCTGACCGGACTGGCCAAACGCAAGGACCTCATCACCGTCGCACAGTGGCGCAAACAGGCCGCCAACGGCACAATCCGCAATATTCCGGCGAACGGAACCGTCAACAAAATCGACATTCCGGCCACGAAATCGCAGTTTGAAGCACGCAAAGCCCTCGTCTACCTGCCTCCGGCGGCATTGGCCGACTCGAAACGCAAGCCGGCCCTGCCGGTCGTCCTCATGCTGAGCGGGCAGCCGGGCAGTCCGGGACGCGTCTTCCAAGCCGGCGGCATCCAAACCATGATGGACGGATATGCGAAAACCCACGACGGACTCGCCCCAATCGTCATCGCAGCCGATCAGCTTGGCGCCGATTCGCACAACACGCTATGCGTGGATTCGAAGGTGTACGGCAATGCGCTGACCTACCTGACGCAGGACGTGGTCGACTGGGTGAAAACCAACCTGCCCGCCGCACAGGATGCCAAGGATTGGGCCATCGCCGGATTCTCGCAAGGCGCCACATGTTCGCTGCAGATCGGCGTGAACCATCCCGACCTGTTTGGCACCATGATTCCCACCGACAGCGAAATCAAACCGACCAACGGCAGCCGACAGGAAATGATCGACCGGTTCTTCGACGGCGACACCACAGCCTATGAGAACCAAGTGCCGGTCAACGCCATCCGCAACCACGCGCCCACCCATCAGATGCTCATCATAGGCGCGGGGGAGAAGGACACCACCTCAATACGCAACGTCAAAACAATCGCGCCGGTCGCGGCGAAAGCCGGCATGCGCGTCGCCGCCGTCGAATCGTCCGGCAACGCACACGACTGGCACGCCGTGCAGGACGTGCTGCGTTACGGGCTCGCCGTATTCGGCCACGACACCGGACTGGATGGTGCGAACCCGAACCTATCCGACTATCCGAATCTCAAACGCATCACGATATGACGATCCTGAACACAAACCCGCAAGCCTGAGAATCCCAGAAAAGGAAAGAAATGACTCAAACGCAAACCGCACCTGCTAAACCAGCCGAGGCATCACCCGCGAAACCACTGTTCGGCTTCCGCGCGCTGCTCGCCGATCTGGCCGGATGGATCAGACGACACCTGCTCACCGTCTGCCTCGTGCTGTTCGTCATCCTCATCAACGTGGGCACGCAGATCGTGTGCGCGCTCATACGTCAGCCGTTCCCGCCGAGCCTGGCCAAAGTAAGTTTCGAAGCGCTCGCACGCGGCCGCTGGTACACCGCGCCGATATCCATGCTGTACGTGCCGAATCTGGGCCGTCTGCTCATCGACGTTCCGCTCATGCTGGTTGCGTTCGGCCTGGCCGAATCGGTGATCGGCAAAATCAAAACCGCATGGGTGTCCGTCATCACCACACTGGGTGGCGTGGCCTTGGGCATGGGACTGTGCTCCCTATCCGACGGGCGCAGCCCCCAATGGCATGCGATCTCGCATGATGGCGCCATCCTTGGTCCGCTGATTCTCGTCGCCGGCACCCTTATGTGCGCCAGCGCGTTCACAACCATGCTGTGGCGCCGCCGTATCCGCGTGATCGGCTATGCGGTCGTGCTCATCATGTTCCTCTACCGAGGCGAGGTGAGCGACTACTGCCTGCTTGCCACTTCGGTGATTGGCCACGTGCTCGGCTATCTGATGGCCTCCTGCACGCATGGCGACGAATACCGGCATGGCGCCATCTACGAAATGCGTCGGCTTATCGGCATCGTCGCGGGCGTGCAGGCCATCGGTTCGCTCGTCGCCGTCTCGTCACGCCAATCGTTCGGCCTGCTGTCCATGTTCGGACTGTTGACCGGCTCCACCGACTTCGACACCGGACGTGTGGTCGACTGCCTCAGCGGCGCCTCGCATACGGACTGCTTCACGCAATACCGCATGATGCGTTTCACCATGCCCGGCAACTGGCTGGTATCCATCATGCCGACGCTGATGCTGCTGCTCATCGCCTGGGGTCTGTATCGAGGCCGTCATCTCGCAGCCGCGCTCAGCATCGTGTTCAACGCATGCACCATTGCGCTATCGACGGTGTTCTATGTGGCTATTCCGCTGTCCTACGTGGACGTCTCCGACGCCGGTGCATACATGGATGCGATATCCGCATTGCAACGGCACGGCGCATTCCACGCGATGCTGGCCACGATGGCGTTGCCGCTGCTGTGCATCGTCATCATCATCCTGTTCCGCGCATGTTTCACCATTCGCACGAAAAGCGAGACCGTGCTGCGCGGTATCGCCATCACGTTCGCCGCATTCGTATTACTGGGATTGCTGTACGTCGGCTACGGCCTGTCCATGCCGTCCGGCTTCAACGAAACGCCGCTGCTGGTCGATCTGATCGCAGACTACGTGCAGCGTTTGCTGCCGATTGGCCTGCTAAGTGGCGTGGAACCGGCGTTCGTGCCGGTCGGACTGCTTTCCGAAATCGTCTACCAGTACGTCGGACCGATGTTTTGGCTGGTCGCGCTGTGCTGCACATGGGGTGGTCTGCGTGACCGTTCCATGATCAACGACGCGTACCGTCACCGCGTGGACGAGATCATCGGACTCGGCGGCGAATCCATGTCGTTCATGGCCACTTGGAAAGGCAACGATTACTGGTTCTCCGCCACCGGCCGTTCCGCAATCGCCTACCGCGTGTCGTACGGCATCGCATTGACCGTCACCGGACCTTTCGGCGACCCAGACGAATATGAGGACGATCTGCATGCGTTCGCCGGCTTCTGCACCCAACGTTCCCTGACGCCGGTGTTCTACAGCGTGCACGCCGAACAACGTGACGCGTTGGTCTCCGCCGGCTGGAACGCGCTCGACGTCGGCACCGAAATGGTGATCGACCCGGCCGCATGGCAGACGCGCGGCAAGAAATGGCAGGACGTACGCACCGCCATCAACAAAGCCAAGCGCGACGGCATCACCGACGTGCTCACCACATTCAAGGAATCGCCGTTCTCCGTGCAGACGCAGATCCGTGAGATCTCCACGCAATGGGCCGGCGAGAAGGCCCTGCCTGAAATGGGCTTCACCCTGGGTGGCGTGGACGAGCTGGTCGATCCACGCGTCAAACTGCTGTACGCGGTGGACACGGACGGTAAGGTGCTGGGCGTCACCAGCTGGCTGCCGACCTATGAGAACGGCAAAGTGGTCGGATGGACGCTCGACTTCATGCGTCACCGTACCGACAGCGTCAACGGCATCATGGAATTCCTCATCGCCCGCATGGCCGAACGGCTGCGCGACGAAGGCGAAGTGCGATTCATGAGCCTGTCCGCGGCGCCACTTGCCGGCATGAGCGGCGAAGGCCACGAACAGGGGGAGAGCGCCGTGCTCGACCACGTGCTGCAGATGGTGGCCGACATCATGGAACCGGCTTACGGATTCCACTCCCTGTTCCGCTTCAAACTCAAGTTCCATCCGGATGAAGCCAAAGTGTACATCTGCTATCCGGATCCGGCGAAACTGCCGCAGATCTCGCTTGCCGTCGCGCAGGCCTACGTGCCGTCGCTCACCCCAGCCGAAGCCATGCGATTCGTACGCACCATCGTGCCTACGAAAATGAACTGAAACCATGCGACCGGTTGACGGCCCGTCATCCCTGAGATGGGCCGTCGCTTTGGGTGCGCTCGGGGCTACACTGGGGAAGGTTCATAAAAAGTACTACGTTTCTCCATGAAAGGGAACAGTATGTCAGCTGAAGCAAACGTCGGCGTCGTCGGTCTGGCTGCCATGGGCGGCAGCCTCGCACGCAATCTCGCTCACCACGGCAACAAGGTCGCCGTGTTCAACCGCTCCTACGGCCGTACCGAAAAGCTCATGAACGAGCACGGCACCGAAGGCGAGTTCTTCCCGGCGAAGACCCTCGAGGAGTTCGTGGACAGCCTCTCCAAGCCGCGCACCGCCATCATCATGGTCAAGGCCGGCGAACCCACTGACGCCATGATCAACGCGCTCGCCGACCTCATGGAACCGGGCGACATCATCGTCGACGCCGGCAACGCCTACTTCCCGGACACCATCCGCCGTGAGAAGGAAATCAGTGCGCGTGGCCTGCACTTCGTGGGCTGCGGCGTTTCCGGCGGCGAAGAGGGTGCCCTCCTCGGCCCGTCCATGATGCCTGGCGGTTCCGAAGAATCCTGGAAGACCCTGAAGCCTATCTTCGAATCCATCGCGGCCAAGGCCGAAGGCGAACCGTGCGTCACCCACATCGGACTCAACGGCGCCGGCCACTTCGTCAAGATGGTGCACAACGGCATCGAATACTCCGACATGCAGCTCATCGCCGAAAGCTACGACCTCATGCGCCGTGGCCTGGGCATGACCCCGGCCGAAATCGGCGACGTGTTCGAGGAGTGGAACAAGACCGAACTCGACTCCTACCTCATTGAAATCACCGCCGAAGTGCTGCACCAGGTCGACAAGAAGACCGGCAAGCCGCTCGTCGACCTCATCGTCGACCACGCCGGCATGAAGGGCACCGGCACCTGGACCGTGCAGACCGCACTGTCCCTCGCCGTGCCGGTCACCGGCATCGCCGAAGCCGTGTTCGCCCGCGGCCTGTCCTCCGAAGCCGACCTGCGTGAGGAAGCCCAGAAGCAGGGCTTCGCCGGCCCCGACGGCAAGCTCAACCTGAACGACGACGAGAAGAAGGCCTTCATCGAAGACATCCGTCAGGCCCTCTACGCTTCCAAGATCGTCGCCTACGCACAGGGCTTCAACGAGATCACCACCGCCGCCAAGGAATACGGCTGGGACATCGACCTCGCCGCCGTGGCACGCATCTGGCGTGGCGGCTGCATCATCCGCGCGAAGTTCCTCAACCGCATTTCCGAAGCGTTCGAATCCGGCGAGGCCAACGTGTCACTGCTGTTCGCCCCGTACTTCAAGAACGCCATCGAAAACGCCGAGAAGTCCTGGCGCAACGTGGTCGCCCAGGCCGCCATCAACGGTCTGCCGACCCCGGCGTTCGCCTCGTCGCTGTCCTACTTCGACGGCCTGCGTTCCAAGCGTCTGCCGGCCGCCCTCATCCAGGGCCAGCGCGACTACTTCGGCGCCCACACCTACCAGCGCGTGGACCAGCCGGGCGCGTTCCACACCCTGTGGGCCGAGCCGGGCCGCGAAGAGATCGAAGCCTGATCTTTTCCTTGCCTCTGTGTCAGGGCGGATATGCCAGAGGTCTTGCGATGTGTTCCATTGCAAGACCTCTGGCATATGCATATTACTGAGCTGCGATATTGCCGTACCGTTGCATTGACGGAGCATAGTGTCGCTCCGTAAGCAGAACGAATGGTACTTGTGGTTGTGATGCATCCCATTTGCGTTTCTAGGGGAGTCTAATGCCATCGTCTAACCTCCTTCCGAGAGGTTTTCGGAAGCTATGGGGCGAAATAGGCGGCGGATTGGGATTCCGTAGGTGGTTTTTGCGTTCCATAGGTGGTTGGTCTTGGGAGCCTGCTGCGGAAAAGGCCGGAAACCGGCCTTTTCCATGACCCCGATACTTGGGGCAACCGCCTACGGAAACGCGAAACCGCCTACGAAGCTGCAGTCCAGCGGGAACCTGCGTCAAAACGACACTCAACAATCAATCAACACTCAAAAAAAGGGGTGTCTCACGGCATGAGTCGCGGGACACCCCCTGTTACCTGTTTCGGATGAACCTCACAACTTGGAAGCGGCACCCTCGTCAATGAGCCAGAGCAGTTCCTCGCCATCGGCGTAGGAGCTTGGGGCATGCGGGTTGTTGCGCTGGGCGAAGGCGGCCTTGACCGCGCCGGCCTTACGCTCTTCGGAGGTGAACACCCACGTATGCTTCGACCGGGCGATCATCGGCACGGTCAATGTCAGGCGCAGCGGCGGCGGTTTCGGCGAATCGCGCACGCCTGCGACCAGCACGTGCGGGTCGTCGATCTCGGCCTCGCCGTGGTCGGGGAACAGGGACGCGAAATGCGCGTCCGGCCCCATGCCGAACATCGCGATATCCAATGCCGGATTCTCGCCCAACTGCTCGATGAGCTCGCGCTGGTACTCCGCGGCGGCCTCGGCCAGCACCGCATCGGTCTGTTCGGGGGAGGCGGCGGCGATCTCCTCGGCGCCGCGGGTATCGGCCGGCATCGCATGGATGTTCGCCGCCGGCATGCGCCCGCTTTCCACAAGCGCACCGTACCAGGCCTCGCGAGCCTGCTTCGCGTTGCGGTCGTCGTCATCGGCCGCCACGAAGCGCTCGTCGCCCCACCACACGTGCACACGGCTCCAGTCCACGGCATCGTTCAGCGGGCTGGCGTTCATCGCGGCGAACACACGGTTACCGTCGGTGCCGCCGGTCACGGCGATATCCACACGTTTACGATTCGGCTCGGCCAGCAGATCGATGATGGTCAGCAGCGTGCGCGCGGCCACAGCCTCCGCCAGTACCTGCGGATTGGGGTATACGACGGTTTTACGTTCTGTCACGTTCACTCCTTGTATTATGGTTCGACGCTCGGTGGCTACTGCCTGGGCTTGACGAGATCTAGTCCTTGCGAGACGACCTCGCTGTAGATCTCATCGGGGTAGAGGCGGCCAAGCTCCTCGCTCAGGCATTCCTCAAGCGTGCGCGCGGGCACGCTGATGGTCTGCGGCGACTGGCCGGGCACACTGATCACGGCGAACCCGTCGTCGGTGGAGGGGCGCTCCAGGCTCAGCACGCCGTCGCCGCGCGTCAGGTACACGCCGGTGACGGCCGTGGCGTTCGGATCCTCCTCGATCATCACCGGCACGTTCAGGCGCAGTCGCAGCCATGCGGCCAGCAGATCCAACGGCAGATAATCCTTCTGCCCGGTCACGCGCACATTGCTCACCGGCAGGTGCGGCGGCTGGTCGAGCATCGAGGCGATCATCGCACGCCATACGGTCAGGCGTGTCCACGACATGTCCACGTCCTTGGCGGAGCGGTTGCGGCGCAGATCGTCCATCGTGCGCCGCGGGTTCGAGGAGTGCATCGCGTCGGTGATGCGGCTGCTGGCCATGGAGCCGAGCAGGTCCTTCGACAGATTCGCGGGCGCCTCGTTCGGCCACCATGCCACCACGGGAGCGTCAGGCACGAGCAGCGGGATCACCAGGGTGTCGGCGTGACGGACCAGACCGCCGCGCGGACGAAGCACGATGATCTCGCCCGCACCGGCGTTGGAGCCGAAGCGGATCTCGGCGTCAAGGAAGGTGGGATGCTCCTCTTCCGGGCTGATCTTGCGGCTGCTCGGGGCGACCGCGATCACACGGCAGGGATGCTCGCGGCTCGCATTGTTGGCGACTTCGAGATCATGCTCGAGCTCGGCCTCGTTGGTGGAGATGAGCAGGGTGAGCACACGGCCCAGGGCCGCCTCGCCGCGCTCCTCGTGCAGTTCGTCGATTTTCGCCGAGATCTCGCGGGTCTCGGTGTCTTGCAGGGTAATGATCACGGCATCCTCCAACGGTGTCCATCGCGGGCGAGCATTTCAACGGCCTCCTCCGGCCCCCACGTGCCGGAACGATACGGCTGCGGCTGGCCGAGCGTCGACCAGAACTCCTCGATCGGGTCGAGGATCTTCCACGACAGG
>OLRT01000884.1_pt1 | contig 22400 bp, 20 predicted proteins | sample 1672021 | NCBI WGS metagenome assembly OLRT01 (sample SAMEA3136637, study PRJEB25190) | human gut metagenome | reverse complement strand
TTCTGTTCAGACCAGATCCGTACAAGAACCAGAACGATGTTACAAAGAGATCTGTACAGGCAGCAGAGTAATTGAAAACCGGTCATACAGTAACGATCCGGTACATATGATAGCTTTGAAATGATGCTGTAAGAACAGCTGAAATGATAAGAAATGCAGGAGACCGGGGATGTAAATACCTGGTCTTCTGTGCTATAATAAGCCTGAAGAAATATGGAAGTTTTTTTACAAAAGTATTTATCAGAGGCTGGCAGCAGTTCACAGGCTGTACAGCGAAAGAAAGGGTGACAGATATGAGTATGATAGCGGATATTATTGTACTGGCACTGGTGATCGCATATGGCGTATTTGTGGTCAGTTATCTCTATTCAAGAAAGAAACAGGGGCTCAGCTGTGTCGGCTGTGCCGGTAACACACGTACAGGTGGCTGTGGCGGCAGCTGCTCCGGTCATTGTTCCGGCTGCTCCGGCTGCAGTGGAATGCATAAGTAACCAGGAGGGAAAGAAATCATGGCAAATGCAATTGTTGTCATCGTTGTTATCATCATTATGCTGTTTGCCGGAAAAGGCGCATATAAACATCTGAAGGGCGAAGGCGCCTGCTGCGGAGGCGGCAGCAAGCCGGAGATCCCGAAGAAGAAGCTGGATGGAACCAAGCTGGGTGAGAAAACCATGAAGATCACAGGCATGCACTGTGAGAACTGTGTGGCCAGCGTCACAAGAGCGATCAACCGCATTGACGGTGCGGCAGCAAAAGTAAGCCTGAAAAAAGGTGAGGCAGTGGTTTCCTACGACAGAGAGATTTCCGACGAAGAGCTTAAGAAGGTAGTGGAAGACAGAGGATATCACGTAGTTTCTATCCAGTAAAGCTTTATCATAAGAATAACTTTGCCGCGGCTTCTGAGCCGGCAGATCAGAGAAGAGACTTCTCGGCGAAATGCTTAAAAATATTTCGCCTGGGGGCCTTTTTTTGTATAAAAAGTCAGAGTTGCAATTGACTCACTAATGTACACCATTGTATAATAAAAACAGAAAAATTCAGACGGAACGAAATATTTTCTTTCTATCCGGATGAGGCATTAAAACAAAATACAGCAGGAAACAGACTTTGACGGCAAGGAATATCCGAGCAGGAATCGTTGTTCATCCGGCACAGCTTAACCGAATCAGCTGCGAAGCAGTTATTCGGTTATGAACAAGCAGCAAATGCGGATCGCGAATATCCGCTTGACTTTGTTTTGTGAGCGGAATACGGGACTCTTTCACCTTGTGCGTGAAAGAGCTTTTTTTATGAAAAATACCTGCGGGAGCGGACAGAATGAATTAGGGAGGATTTTATGCTGAAGGTAGCAGTATACGGAAAGGGCGGTATCGGAAAGTCTACAGTGACGTCCAACCTGGCGGCGGCTTTTGCAGCCATGGGGAAAAGAGTGATCCAGATCGGTTGTGATCCCAAGGCGGATTCCACCATCAATCTTCTTGGGGGAGAACCTCTGCGGCCGGTAATGAATTATATGCGGGAAGAGGATGAGGAGCCGGAAAAGCTGGAGGATATTTCAAAGGAGGGTTTTGGTGGAGTCCTCTGCATTGAGACCGGCGGCCCCACGCCGGGACTTGGCTGTGCAGGCAGAGGTATCATCGCAACCTTTCAGCTTCTGGAGGATCTGAAGCTTTTTGAGACCTGGAAGCCGGATGTAGTGCTTTACGATGTTCTTGGAGATGTAGTATGCGGCGGTTTTGCGGCACCGATCCGGGAGGGCTATGCGGAAAAAGTACTCATTGTCACATCCGGAGAGAAAATGGCACTCTATGCAGCCAATAATATTTCCAGTGCTGTGCGGAATTTTGAGGATCGAAGCTATGCGAGGATCTTCGGAATCGTGCTGAATCACAGGAATGTGGAGAATGAAACGGAAAAAGTAAATGCTTTTGCAGAAAAAAATAATATCCCGGTCGTGGGTGAGATCCCGAGAAGTGACGAGATCATCCGATGGGAGGATCAGGGCAAAACGGTGATCGAGGGAGATGAGAATTCTGAGATCAGTGAGAAATTTTTTGCACTGGCCAGGAAGCTATTGGAAAGTGAAGAAACGGAGAAGGAGGATATATGAAAAAGGAAGCATATTTTTCAACTGCAGAAGAACTGGCCCGGGGCGGGCTGGAAACGATTCCTCCGCAGATGATCTCCGGGAAGCATCTGATCTATAGCTCTCCGGCAACTCTGGCATTTAACTCTCCGGGAGCGGAGGGCTTTGGCGTAAAAAGAGCCGGGCTTGCAGTGCCGGATTCCATTATGCTGATCGTGGCACCGGGATGCTGCGGAAGAAATACTTCTCTTATCAGCTCCATGCCGGAGTACAATGATCGATTTTTTTATCTGATGATGGACGAGACGGATATTGTTACAGGCCGTCACCTGAAAAAGATCCCGAAAGCGGTAAAAGAGATCTGCGACTGCTGTGAGAAGAAGCCGTCTGTGGTGATGATCTGTATCACCTGTGTGGATGCACTTCTGGGAACGGATATGGAACGTGTCTGCCGGAAGGCAGAGGAAAAGGTGGATATTCCGGTGCGTCCCTGTTACATGTACGCACTGACACGTGAGGGCAGAAAGCCGCCTATGGTCCATGTACGCCAGTCCTTATACTCCCTCCTTGAGCCACAGAAGAAAAAGGGAAATGTGGTCAATCTTCTGGGATTTTTTTCGCCGCTGGTTGATGACTGCGAGATGTATGAGCTGCTGCAGCAGGCAGGCGTAAAGACCATCCATGAGATCTCAAGATGTAAGGATTATGAAGAATATCAGACCATGTCACAGGCCAATTTTAATCTGGTGCTTCATCCAGAAGCAAGGTTTGCAGCGGAGGATTTTCATGACCGGCTGAAGATTCCTTTTATTGAGCTTCGGAGGCTCTACCAGACAGATAAGATCGAAAATCAGTATCGTGCCTTGGGACAGGTTCTTGGAGTCTCTTTTGACCAGGAAGTGTATAAAAAAGCAGCAGAAGAGGCAGTGGAGAGATTCCGGGAGGTCTGTCCGGATGCGTCCTTTGCAGTAGGGGAGTGCATGAACGGAGATCCCTTTGAGCTGGCCCTGGCCCTGGTGCGGTATGGTTTCCAGGTGCCGGAGATCTACGGAACTATCACAGCCGAGAATTTTGTATACATACGGCATCTTGCGGAATTGAGTCCGGATACAAAGGTTTTTTCCAATATGGAACCCACCATGCTGTATTACGATCCGTCCGGGAGTGGAGTGAACCTTACTATAGGAAAGGATGCAGGATATTATCACCGGGATCAGCCAAATGCCGTGTGGAATCAGGACCGGCAGCCCTATGGCTATGCGGGGGTACGCAGGCTGTTTGAAACACTGACAGAGAAAGTTTTGCAGAAGGGAGAAAAGGTATGAGAGGACTTCGGAAATATCTGACACCCTTTGCACCGGATCAGTCCGGAGCCGTGTCAGTGCTGTATGAGCTTGGCGGGATCATCGTGATCTGTGATGCAGGAGGATGTGCGGGAAATGTCTGCGGCTTTGATGAACCGAGATGGTTTGAACAGAAAAGTGCGGTATTCAGCGCAGGACTTCGGGATATGGATGCCATCCTGGGACGGGATGACCGCCTGGTTGCCAAGCTTGTGGATGCAGCAGAAAAGGTGGAGGCAGGCTTTGCAGCCATTATCGGAACACCGGTACCTGCTGTGATCGGAACGGATCATCAGGCACTGCGGCGGATGTGCGAGAAGAAAACAGATCTTCCGGTGCTTGCAGTAAATACCAACGGAATGGAGCTTTATGATGCGGGAGAGCGGAAGGCTTATCTGGAGCTTTTTAAAGCCTTTGCCCGGGAAAAGCTGCCTGTGGAGGCTGGTAAGACAGGAGTTCTCGGAATGACACCTCAGGATGTCAGTGACCTGAAAGCAGCAGACAAGATCCGTGAAAAATTCCGTGCCAGAGGACAGAGAGCAGTCTGCTACGGAATGGGAGACGGGCTTGATGAGGTAAAAAAAGCCTCCTCTGTGGAAAAAAATATCGTGGTTTCTCCTGCGGCACTGGAATGTGCCAGATATCTGGAGAAAACCTTCGGAACACCTTATGAGGTGGGATATCCTCTGGCGGAAGAGCTGGTTCCTGATATGGATTATACAGGAAAAAAGATTCTCATCGTGCAGCAGCAGGTGATGGCCGGTTCCATAAGAGAGGAGCTACGGAAACGTGGTGCGGACGGAGAGCTCACCGTGGCAAGCTGGTTTTCCATGGAAAAAGATCTCCTGGAGGAGGGCGATGTGTCATTAAGGGATGAGGAAGATTACATGGAACTGGCAGAGAAGGGCGGATATGACGTGATCTTTGCAGATCCATGTATGAAGCGGATGACAAAGGCTTTTTCAGGAGTGTTTGTGGATACAGTGCATTTTGCAGTATCCGGAAAATGCAGGTAGACCATAAGGGCAGGACATAAAGTTACATGCATGCTGCAGCCGGATCAGTGGAAATAGCTGCAGGGAATGGAGAAACATATGGAGCGGGAAATTACGAAAATGATCCGTGTTTACGGGATCGTACAGGGAGTGGGATTTCGCCCTACGGTGAGTCGTCATGCTATGGCAAGAGGAATCCGTGGCAGTGTGTCCAATAAAGGACCCTATGTGGAGATTTTTGCTCAGGGTAAGCAGCAGGATGTGGATGCCTTTATCGCAGATATCGGGAATAAGCCACCGAAGCGTGCAGCTATCCTGAAGCTTCTTGAAGAACCGGTGGAGGATCCGGAGAAATTTACACAGTTTGATATCATCGAAAGTGAGAAGACAAAGGGGGAAATCTTTGTCTCCCCGGATATCGCGATCTGCGATGAATGTAAGGCGGAGATGTTTGATCCGGAAAACAGGCGGTATCTGCATCCCTTTATCAACTGTACCTGCTGCGGTCCCAGACTGACAATCCTGGATTCGCTTCCTTATGACCGTGAACGAACCAGTATGAAGGAATTTCCCATGTGTCCCTCCTGTGCAGATGAGTACCATAACCCGGATACCAGACGTTATGATGCCCAGCCGGTGTGCTGCAATGACTGCGGCCCTGAGGTATACCTGGCGGGAAGAGAGGAACGGGGACGGGAGGCCATCACTTATACGAGGAAGATCATTGCTTCCGGCGGGATCGTGGCCATCAAGGGGATCGGTGGTTTTCACCTTTGCTGTGATGCTACCAGTGAGGAGGCTGTACAGCGGCTGCGGCAGCGGAAACGGCGTCCGGTGAAGCCTTTTGCAGTGATGGCACAGGATATGGAAGTTGTGAAGAAGATTTGTAAGGTCAGCGAGGAACAGGAGAAGATCCTTACCGGTCATCAGAAGCCGATCCTGCTGTTGGATAAGCTGCCGAGAGAAACGAGGCTTTGTGAGAGCATTGCACCCGGGAATCCCAAGGTGGGTGTCATGCTTCCCTATGCACCGGTTCAGCTGCTTCTTTTTCATTACGATGATGGGATCCGGATGCCCGGGCTTCTGGTAATGACCAGCGGAAATACTTCCGGGGCGCCGATCTGCAGAGATGATGAGGAGGCGGCAGAGGAGCTTTCCCATCTCTGTGACTGCATTCTTTCCCACAACAGGAAGATACGTATCCGGGCCGACGATTCGGTGATGGATTTCTATAAGGGTGAACCCTATATGATCCGCCGTTCCCGCGGGTATGCGCCGCTGCCGTTTATGGTCTCCACACCCTGGAAGGGCCAGGTGATCGCAGCAGGTGGAGAACTTAAGAACACCTTCTGTATTGGTGTGGATAACCGTTTTTATCCTTCCCCTTATGTGGGAGATCTGGAGGATCTTCGAACGGTAAAAGCCCTGAAGGAAACGATCGGGCGGCTGGAAACACTTCTGGAGGTGCAGCCGGAGGTAGTGGTCTGTGATCTTCACCCTAAATATAATTCCACAGTGGTGGCAGAGGAGCTAGGGCTTCCGGTTCTGAGGGTGCAGCATCATTATGCACACATTTTATCCTGCATGGCAGAAAATGACTGCGAAGAAAAGGTGATAGGGGTTTCCTTTGACGGAACAGGCTATGGAACCGATGGAACCATCTGGGGCGGAGAGCTCCTGGTTGCAGACTGTCAGGGATTTACAAGGCTTGGAAGTATAGAACCCTTTGTCCAGGTTGGCGGAGATATTTCCGCAAAAGAAGGCTGGCGGATCGCCGTTTCCCTGATCTGGCAGAATACGGGAAATCTGGAAAAAACCCTGGACACTGTCCGTAAACTGGGACTTTGCACAGATCAGGAAGCAAAGGTACTGGTGACTATGGCACAGCGGAAGATCAATGCCGTGACTTCCACCAGTGCAGGAAGACTTTTTGACGGAGTCAGTGCGATCCTGGGGATCCGGAGAGCGTCCACCTTTGAGGGAGAAGCGTCCACAGCACTGGAATTTGCGGCGGAGGCCTGGAGAAAGCAGCGGGAGATGCAGAAGAAAAATCCGGAAGAAAATCTGAAGATACGGATGTCAGAAAAGGAAGACATTCCGGAAGGCACAGGCATCTCAGAAGCGTCGGAAGATGAACGAAAATTTATTTTAAATACAGGTGAGATCGTTGCATATCTGGTCCGGGCAAGGCTTGCAGGAGAGGATCCCGGGAAGCTGGCTTATGGATTTCACCGGGCACTGGCAGATGAGATCCTTGCAGCTTGTGAGGAAGCAGAGCGGCAGACCGGAATCCGGAAAGTGGCATTAAGTGGCGGTGTCTTTCAGAACCGGCTGCTTCTGGAGCTGGTAGATGACGGCCTTACGGAAATGGGGTTTAAAGTTCTGAAGCACAGCCTGATCCCGCCGAATGACGGAGGAATCGCACTGGGACAGGCGGTGTATGGGATGGCTTATGTGCAGCGGCACAGATAAATATAGACGAGATCATGCAGATACGGATTAAAAATGTTTTATGATAACGCATGGAGCATACAGCAGAAATGCAGGATGGGAGGCACAGATATGTGTGTAGGATTATCAGCAAAAGTAGTAAAGATCAGTGACGGAACAGCAGTGGTGGATGCAGGCGGCGCAAAGAGAGAGGTTTCTGCCCAGCTCCTGGGAGACCTGGAGCCGGGGGATTATGTGATGGTGCATGCAGGTGTTGCCATTGCAAAGATCACCGATGATGACGAGGAAGAGACAGACCAGCTGATGGAGGAACTGCTGTGATGGAAGAGAGGAAAAAAACAGCAAGAGAGATCATAGAAGGATATCAGGGGCCGCCGGTGCGGATCATGGAGGTCTGCGGAACACACACCCACGAGATCTTCCGTTTGGGGATCCGCAGGCTTCTGCCGTCTCAGGTGGAACTGATCTCAGGACCGGGATGTCCGGTCTGTGTAACACCGGTAGGATTTATTGACGAGGCCGTTTATCTTGCTCTGGAAAAACAGGTGACGATCTGCACATTCGGTGATCTTGTCCGCGTACCGGGGACAAAAAAAAGCCTTGCAGATGCCAGGGCAGAAGGCGCCAGGATACGGATCGTCTATTCACCGGCAGATGCAGAAAAATATGCGAAAGAGCATCAGGAAGAGCAGGTGGTATTTCTTTCCGTTGGCTTTGAGACCACCACGCCTGCCGGCTGTCTTTCCGTGAAAAAGGCCGGAGAGGACGGACTTTCCAATTATTCGCTCCTTGTGGCAAACAAGACCATGCCCCAGGCTTATCAGGCATTAAAGGGCAGTGCGGATGTGTTCCTTTATCCTGGACATGTCAATGCGATCACAGGAACTGCGCTCTGCGAGCATCTGGCAGAGGAAGGCATCAGTGGTGTGGTGGCAGGCTTTACAGCGAAGGAGCTGCTTACGGCACTGGCTGTTGCACTGGTACGTTTTCAGGAAGGAAAACCGTTCTTTGTGAATTGCTATCCCCGTGTGGTAAAAAGTGAGGGAAGCCCGGAGGCACAGAAGCTGATCGATGAACTGATGGAGCCCTGCGATTCTGAATGGCGCGGTCTGGGTGTGATCCCGGGGTCCGGGCTGGTGCTCCGGAAGGAGTGGGAAGCCTTTGATGCCAGAAAAAAATATGCAGTGCCGCCGATCCAGGGCAGGCCAAATCCGGCCTGTCGCTGTGGGGATGTGCTTCAGGGAAAATGCAGGCCATCAGATTGTAAAGTATTCGGAAAGGTCTGTACCCCGCAGCATCCGGTAGGTGCCTGTATGGTATCCAATGAAGGAGCATGTTCCGCATATTTTATGTACGGAAACTGATGTCCGCTTTAATGGACTGCGAAATATGATACATTACATATAGTACAAACGAAGGATCGTATCTGGAAGATCTGACAGGATGAAACCGATATGAAATTCCTTTGACCCAGCATAGAAAGAAGATAATATTATGGAAAATAAAACAGTGACCATGGCACACGGTGCCGGAGGCCGTCAGACCTCAGAACTGATCGATGAAGTATTCAAAGCGCATTTTGCAAACCCGGATCTCACAGCCGATGATGCGGCCGTGCTGGTTCCGCCTGCAGGAAAAATGGCAGTATCCACCGATGGATTTATTGTTTCTCCGGCATTTTTTCCGGGGGGAAATATCGGCAAGCTTTCCATCTGCGGAACAGTTAATGACCTTGCCTGTATGGGAGCAAAACCGATGTATCTTACCTGCGCTTTTGTCATTGAGGAGGGTTTTCCCATGGAGAAGCTGGAGGAGATCGCCGCAGCCATGGAAAAAACAGCAAAAGAAGCCGGAGTGCGTATTGTTTCCGGAGATACTAAGGTGGCAGGAAAAGGTCAGGTTGACGGTGTGTTTATCACAACAACCGGAATGGGTGAGATCCAGGAGGGCGTTCAGGTAGGCGGTGAGCTGGCAAAACCGGGAGATGCCATTATTGTAACCGGTGATGTGGGAAGACATGGATGCACCATTCTTCTGGCAAGAGAGGATTTCGGCATTGACGCAGATGTGACAAGTGACTGCGCACCGCTGTGGGGAGCTGTAAAAGATGTACTGGATGCCACCCATAACATTCATGTGATCCGTGATGCCACAAGAGGTGGTGTCGGAACGGTTCTTTACGAGATCGCAGGACAGAGTAACGTAGGGATCCGCCTGGATGCAGCAGCTGTTCCGGTAGCTCCGGAGGTAAAGGGTGTCTGCGGCATGCTTGGCCTGGAGCCGCTTTATCTGGCATGTGAGGGACGAATGGTGATTATGGCGCCAAAGGAAGAGGCAGGAAGGATCGTGGAAGCACTGCGTAAATGTCCTTATTCCAGGGACGCAGCCATTATCGGTGAAGTTACGGAAGACCAGCCAGGAAAGGTTGTCATGACTACGGAAATCGGAACGCAGGCACTTCTTCCGCAGCCGGGAGGAGAGCTTCTGCCTAGGATCTGCTGATAATATCGGAAAGGAGAGTCAGATCTTATGGAGACAAGAGTGGCATTGATCTCGATCATTGTGGAAAACAATGACGTGATCGATGATATCAACCGTTTTCTTCATGAAGCGGGAAAATATATTATCGGGAGAATGGGGATCCCTTACCGGGAAAAAGGCATCAATATCATCAGTATTGCCATTGACGCACCACAGGATGTGATCAGCTCCTTATCCGGAAAGATCGGACGCCTCAGTGGAGTTTCCGCCAAAACGGCATATTCCAATGTGATCACAAAAGCGGAGGACAGAAAATGATAAAAGTTGCGGTATACGGAAAGGGCGGCATCGGAAAATCTACTACGGTTTCCAATGTGGCAGTAGCCCTTGCGGAAAAAGGAATGAAAGTGATGCAGATCGGCTGTGATCCCAAGGCAGATTCCACGATCCTTCTCAGGCATGGAAAAAAGGTTCCCACTGTGCTGGAGCTGTATAACGAAAAACGCCAGGAGCTGAAGCTTACGGATATGGTGCAGATCGGATATGGGGGTGTAGTCTGTGTGGAAGCCGGCGGTCCTGCACCGGGGCTCGGATGTGCGGGAAGAGGTATCATTACTGCTCTCGAGAAGCTTAAGGAAAACGGAGCCTATGAGACCTATAAACCGGACATTGTTTTTTATGACGTACTGGGAGATGTTGTCTGCGGTGGATTTTCCATGCCCATGCGAAAGGGGTATGCAGATAAGGTATTTATCATCACCTCCGGAGAAAACATGGCCATCCATGCAGGGGCAAATATTGCCATGGCAGTGGATAATTTCAGAAACAGAGGATATGCATCTCTTGGCGGCGTGATCCTGAACCGGCGGAACGTGCCGGGAGAGGAAGAAAAAGTCCGGGAGCTGGCAGAGGATTTTCATACGCGGGTAGTGGGAACGCTTTCCAGAAGTGAACTGGTCCTGGAAGCAGAGAATCGAGGAAAAACTCTTCTGGAAGCCTATCCGGACTGTGAGATGGCAGAGGAGTACCGGACACTGGCCGAGCAGATCCTGAATGCATGCAGGGAGGAAGGCTCATGTTAAAAAGAGTTGGTAACAGAGAGCTTTCGGGAAAAACAGAAATATTTATAAAGGAAGCCTCTTTTCCGGTTCCCTTTCAGTCGGGACTGGAATTTAATTCACCAGTCCATGGAAACTGGAATATCGTACATACGGGAATGCTGGTTCCTGAAGCAAGGCAGATCTACGTCTGTGCGGATAACTGCATGCGTGGCGTTGTGCTGACTGCCGCAGAGATGAATGCGGCAGACCGTTTTTCCTTTGTGATCGTGGAGGAAAAGGATCTTCTGGGCGGAAATCTGGAGGATGTGACCATTGAAGGAGTGACGGACATTCTGAACCGGCTGGATGAGAAGCCAAAGGCAGTCCTGCTTTTTACCGTGTGTCTTCATCATTTTCTGGGAAGTGATCTGGATCGCATCTACGGAGAACTGGAAGAAAGATTTCCGGAGATCTTTTTTATGCGGTGCTTTATGGATCCTGTCATGCAGAAAACAGGTCCGACTCCGGATCAGAAGCTGCGCCGTGCCATGTATGATGCAGTACCGGAGAGGAAAGCTGATCCGGAATGTGTCACAGTCCTGGGCAGTGATTTTGTGTTGGATGAGAGTGCAGATATCTGCCGGATCCTGAAAAAGAACGGAATCCGTCTCCGGGAAGCACCGGCCTGTAAGACCTGGGAGGATTATCAGAGCCTGGGAGAGGGAAGCCTGATCCTTAACTGTTATCCGGCAGGAAAATTCGGAGTACAGCAGCAGGCGGAGAGACTTGGAAGGCCGTTTTTATACCTGCCCGGAAGCTTTGACTATGAGGAGATAGAGACGCAGGAAAAGTATTTGCTGGAGCTGCTGGATCAGCAAAGTGGCGGTAAAAATGGCCTGGATATCGAAACGGAGATCCGAAAATGCGAGGAAGCTCTTTTCCATGCACACCAGATCATCGGTGACACTCCCGTAGCTGTGGATTATCTTTTTCATCCAAGACCTCTGGGACTTGCAAAGCTTCTCCTTACGCATGAATTTCAGGTACAGTCCGTTTTTCTGGACAGTATCAGCCCGGAAGAAAAAGAAGTATTTTTCTGGCTGAAGGAGAATTACCCGGAACTCATGTTGATTTCGACTGTCCGTCCGGAGATGAGAGTGCGGCCACGGCAGCATTCCGGAAAAATCCTTGCCGTCGGACAAAAAGCAGCCTGGTTTACCGGAAGCCGGAATTTTGTCAATATGGTACAGGGTGGCGGGCTCTGGGGCTTTGACGGGATCAGACGTACTGCACAGCTGATGCTGGAGGCATTTAATGAGGAAAAAGCTCCGGAGGATCTGATCGTTCGAAAGGGATGGGGGTGCGAAAGCTGCATATGAGACAGGCATATCGGATCATACCGATCTACACGGCAGACGTGTCTGGTGTCTGCTCCGCGTTGTATGAGCTTGGAGGAATGACAGTGATGCATGATCCCTCCGGCTGTAATTCTACCTATAATACCCATGATGAGATCCGGTGGTACGACCAGGACAGTCTGATCTTTATCTCAGGTCTTACGGATATCGATGCCATTATGGGAAATGATGAGAAATTTCTTCAAGATATCGAAGAGGCGGCAAAGGAGCTGAAACCGAAATTTATTGCACTTGCAAGTTCACCAATCCCCTTTATGAACGGAACAGATTTTCAGGGACTGGCCCGTGCACTTACAGCAAGGACCGAAATTCCGGTATTTTCGGTTCCGACCAGCGGCATGCACGACTATGTATACGGAGCAGGGCTGGCACTGGCGGAAATCGCAGGACATTTCACAGGAGCAGCAGAGAAAACAGGAAGGTGTTTAGAAGTACCGACGGGATCTGCGGAAAGATCTACAGAGAAGAGAAGCAGGAAATTAAATCTTCTTGGAGCAACACCCCTTGATCTTGGCCCGCAGTCTGCAGTAGATGCCATGAAAAAACGTCTGGAAAACTATGGCTGGGAGATACTTTCCACCTGGGCTATGGGGGATACGCTGGAAGCTTTGTCCCGTGCCGGTGAAGCAGCGGTAAACCTTGTGGTATCCTCTGTGGGAATCCCGGCGGCCAATGTGCTGAAAGAAAAATTCGGTACGCCATTTCTCGTGGGGAATCCTGTGGAAGGCTATGAGGGACAGATTTCAGATGCACTTGAGCGGATCGCGGATAGATCCTGTGGAGAGTGGGTAAATAAGAAGGATGACTCCGCAGAGGAAAGCGGAGGGCAGATATTAGGGAAACAGGAGGAACTGTGGAAAGTAACTCCGGAGCAGGTAATCTATTTTCAGGGAAGGAACAGTCTGTCAGCAGTATCTGACCATTCAGGAGAAAGCAGGGAAATGCCCGACAAAGATGAGATATTTTTTTCCGTACCGGACATTACCATCATCGGAGAACCGGTTACCATGGGCTCCCTGGCAGCAGTCATAGAGCAGAAATACGGAAAAAAGGTTCAGCTGCTCTGTTCGCTGGAGATCACAGAGGGACTTTTGCGCAAGGGAGATGAAGCCATCTGTGGCGAGGAAGCCATGGAAGAAAAGCTGAAAACAGCCAGGATCATTGTGGCAGACCCACTCTATCGTCCGATCTGTCCGAAAACAGCCATTTTTTATGAGATGCCGCATATTGCGTTTTCCGGAAGGATATATCTCAGAAAATATTTTCCGGAATAATTTCAGAAAAACAACATAAACTATAAGAAACCGTAAAGGCGTTGCAGAAATATGCAGCGCCTTTTTCCGGCAGTAATATCGGAAATGGAGCATATATGGAGGGATTTTTATGTGGGGATTTTTGTCAGCACTAATCTCAGGTGCACTGATGAGTATTCAAGGGGTATTTAACACAAATGTAACAAAACAGACCAGTCTGTGGGTTTCAACCGGCTGGGTACAGTTTTCTGCATTTCTGGTCTGTGTGGCAGCATGGTTTTTTACAGGCAGAGAAAGTATCGGCATGCTGTGGCAGGTAGAGGCTAAATATAATTTACTCGGAGGAGTGATCGGTGCATTTATCACTATCACAGTGATCCGGAGTATGGGAAGTCTGGGGCCTGCGCGGGCGGTTATGCTTATTGTCATTTCTCAGCTTGCGGTGGCTTATCTTATAGAATTGCTGGGGATTTTCGGTGTGGAAAGAGCAGATTTTCAGTGGAGAAAGCTGTTGGGAATGCTGATCTGTATTGCAGGTGTGGTTATTTTCAAATGGAAATAAAAATAAAAGTATTGTAATATTTGTAATACTTCGTTAAAATAAGGTATGGTTTTGCATGAGTAACGGGGCACCTGCCGCCACATCGGCGGAAAGGAGTGAACCGCCTACCTATGAAAATAAGATCACATATCAGAAGTGTTCGGCTTGTTTTTTCCATATTTTTGTTACAGATCCTGGCAGGGCTGACAGGCTGTAAGGATGACGGAACAGAATTTCTGGAGAAAGAACTGGTGCAGGAAGAAAGTACGGAAGCATCCGAAATGGATGCAGAGCAGGAAGAACCGAAGGATACGGAAAGTGAAGTATCCGGGAAGGCATCCGCAGGGGCTGCGGCAGATATATCACAGAAGAAACAGAATGAGTCTGCGGAGGAACCGGCTCCGGAGGTTGAAAAACAGCTGCCGGAGATCTCAGACACCCCTCAGACCATTTATGTAGATATATGTGGAGCAGTGACCAGCCCGGGAGTCTATGAGCTTCCATATGGCAGCCGTGTTTTTCAGGCTATCGAGCAGGCCGGAGGATATCTTCCGGAAGCTGCGGCAAGCTATCTCAACCGTGCTAAGGGACTTTCCGATGGACAGCAGGTTTATGTGCCTACCCAGGCGGAGGTGGACAGCCAGCGGATCGCAGCTACCCAGGATGGATCGGAAGTCACAGCAGAAAACAGTACCGAAACGGCGAGCGGACAGAAATCCGCCGGAGAGGATTCCGGTGAAGCTGAGACTGCATCTTCCACAGAGCAGAAGATCGATCTGAACACCGCTGATGTATCCCAGCTTACTACTCTCACAGGTGTAGGGGAGTCCAAGGCCCTGGCGATCATCGCTTACAGGGAAGAGAACGGTCCCTTTACTTCAGCAGAGGATATCATGAATGTACCAGGCATCAAAGAAGGAACCTATGAGAAGATAAAGGATAAAATAGCAATAAAGTAAGGAGCGCTAAATGAGCAGGAAAGTATTGGTAGTAGATGATGAGAAACTGATTGTCAAGGGACTTCGCTTCAGTCTGGAGCAGGACGGAATGGAAGTGGACTGTGCCTATGACGGAGAGGAAGCACTGGAAAAAGCAAAAGCAGGAGAGTACGATATCATTCTTCTTGACCTGATGCTTCCAAAAATGGACGGTCTTGAGGTATGCCAGCAGATCCGTGAATTTTCCAATGTTCCGATCATCATGCTTACAGCAAAAGGAGAAGATATGGATAAGATCCTGGGTCTGGAATACGGAGCTGATGATTATGTCACCAAGCCTTTCAATATCCTGGAAGTCAAAGCCCGCATCAAGGCGATCATCCGCCGTGCAGGCAGCAAACAGGACAAGCAGGAGAAGGCCAAGACTGTGGAAGTCGGAGAACTGAAGCTGGACTGCGAAGGACGCCGCGTATTTATCTCCGGAAAAGAGATTAACCTCACAGCCAAGGAATTTGATGTGCTGGAACTGCTGGTATTCAATCCGAACAAGGTATACAGCAGAGAAAATCTTCTGAATATCGTATGGGGCTATGAATATCCGGGAGATGTCCGTACCGTAGATGTACATATCCGCCGCCTGAGAGAAAAGATCGAGGCCAATCCCAGTGAGCCGAAATATGTACACACCAAATGGGGTGTGGGCTACTATTTCCAGGCATAACCTGTGAAGTTCAAAAAGAACGGCAAATTTTTCAAAAGTCTCCGCTTTCGTATTCTGATCATCCTGATCATACTGGGAATCGTACCGAGTGTCATCGTAACGGAAATGGTCATTGCCAACTATGAAGATCGTGCCATTGCCAACCGTGTGCAGAGCATGGAGAACATCTGTGACATCATGTGCGACCTGCTGATCAAGGAGAATTATCTGAATGACACCAGCTCTCAGACGGTGAACAGCAAGCTGGAATTACTGTCCAACAGCTATGGTGGCAGGATTCTCATTGTAGACAGGGATTTCAGGATCATCAAGGATACCTATGGCGTGGATGAGGGCAGGACTCTGGTTTCCCAGAAAGTATTGAACTGTTTTAAAGGAGAAGATGCCTACCAATATGATTCTGACAGCCAGAAGCTGATCCTGGCAGTTCCGGTAAAAAGTCCGGATGTAAAACAGGTGCAGGGTGCCATGATGATCATGGCATCTTCCAGTGAGGTGACAGCAACCATCCATGAACTGGAGCAGAAAGGGATTCTGATCATCGGTATCATTGTAGTGCTGGCCATTTTTCTGGGGTATATTCTTTCCACGATCCTGGTGAAGCCATTTGCCAGGGTAACGAAAGCAATCGAGGACCTTACAGACGGATATCAGAATGGGGAGATCTCGGTACCGGATTATACAGAGACAGCTTTGATCACAGATGCATTTAACAAGATGCTTTCCAGAATGAAGACGTTGGATGAATCCAGACAGGAGTTTGTATCCAATGTGTCTCATGAGCTGAAGACACCTATGACTTCAATGAAGGTTCTGGCGGATTCGCTGGTAGGACAGCAGGGGGTTCCGGAGGAACTGTATCAGGAATTTCTTTCTGATATCACAGAAGAGATTGACAGAGAGAACAAGATCATCACCGATCTGCTCTCCCTAGTAAAAATGGACAAAAAAGCAGCAGATATGAATATCAGCAATATGAATATCAATGAGTTGCTGGAGAATATCCTGAAGCGTCTCCGTCCTATTGCAGATCAGAGAAGGATTGACCTGATCCTGGATTCGTTCCGACCGGTAACCGCAGATGTGGATGAGGTGAAATTTACCCTTGCCATCAGTAACCTGGTCGAAAATGGTATCAAATACAATGTAGATGAGGGATGGGTCCGCGTAACACTGGATGCGGATCATAAGGATTTCTATGTGACGGTTGCAGATTCCGGCCTGGGAATACCGGAAGATTCCATTGAACGGATCTTTGAGCGTTTTTATCGTGTGGATAAATCCCATTCCAGAGAGATCGGTGGAACCGGTCTTGGACTTGCTATTACAAGAAGTTCTATAGCTATGCATCATGGGATCATCAAGGTATCCAGCAAAGAGGGCGAGGGAACCACATTTACCGTGAAAATCCCGCTGTCCTATATCCCGTCCTAGGAGGTACAGCATGAAAAAAACGATTTTGATCATCTGTGTGGCCGCTGCCTGCATCCTTTTTGGTCTGGTTGCTTTCATAGGTTTGTCGGGAAGAAATAAAAACGAAGAACAGCAGTATAGATTTTATTATATCAACAGCGATGAAACGAGACTGAAAGAAGAAAAATATACTCCTGAGAAAGAAACAACAGAAGTGATGCTGCGCAATTTTTCCGAGAGTCTGAATAACCGTGAGACCCGGGAAGACGGAATCTCACTTTTTCCGGATGGGGTAAAGATTTCTTCTTATTCCATACAGGATGGAGTCCTGAACGTAGAATTCAATGAGGCCTATGATAAAATGTCACGTACCAGAGAACTTCTGGTGCGGGCAGGTATAGTGAAGATCTTTTTACAGGTTCCAGGAGTGGATTCTGTGGAGATCTATGTGGGTAAAAAGCCGCTGACAGATACCAGGGGTGAAGAAGTGGGAGCCATGAACAACGACACCTTTGTGGAGTTTTCCGGGTCCGATGGGGATGTGTACAGCTATGACACCTTTACTCTGTATTTCACAAATAAAAACGGAGATAAACTGGTAGCGGAACAGAGAAGTGTCCGCTACAGACGAAATCTTCCGAAGGCTACGGTGGTTCTGGAGCAGCTTGCAAGAGGTCCGCTGGAAAAAGGACATTATCCTACAATACCGGAGAATTCAGAGGTACTTTCCCTGACGAGAGCAAACGGAATCTGCTATGTGGATTATAATTCCGTATTTCAGGATTATGCGCTGGATGTTTCGGAACAGATTGCCGTGTATTCGGTGGTAAATACGCTGATCGCGGCAACGGATGTGGACAAAGTTGAGATTTCCATCGAAGGAAACAAGGAAGTGACCTTTGGCCAGAATATGCAGCTTTATAAGTTCTATGAATGGAACGACAGCCTGCTGGCACACACAAAGGCTAAAAAAGAATAGAAAAAATAAAACATTTCAAAATATCAGAAAACGGGAGAACATTTATGGCGAAAAGGCCGATGTGTCTTTTGTGTTTTCTTATGGTGCTGAGTCTTGGCGCACTGGAGCTTATGGGGATTCCTCTGATCAGGGGGAATCCCCTTCCGTTAAATGTGCAGGAGCAGATCGAAGCGCACCCTGGTTCCATAATCTGCGGGGAGGTGGAACAGTATGAAAACACAGAATTTTCCCAGTCTGTTTATCTGAAAAAAACATATCTTATCCATCAGTCAAAAAAATTTCCAATTGAAAATGTAAGAATATTTCTCAAAAAAGAAGAAGATCTGAAACCGGGAATGCGGATCCTGGTCAAGGGAACGCTGAAAAGAGTGGAAGGTCCTGCGAATCCGGGGGGCTTTGACAGCCAACACTTTTACGCCTGTCGTCATATTTATTATTTTATGAAGAACGCTGTGCTCCAAAAGAAAACAGCAGTGTATTCCGGCTACAGGCAGCTCCTTTTGGAGATAAAAGAAAGTTGCAGACAGATCCTGAAGGAAGCAGCAGGAAAAGATGCACCTGTTTTTTGTGCCATGACGCTTGGAGACAAACAGGAACTGGATCCGGAAACACAGATGCGCTATCAGCTGGCCGGGATCATACATATCCTTGCCATCAGCGGACTTCATATCAGTATTCTTGGAATGGGGCTTTACAACCTTCTAAAGAAGATGGGACTGGGGATCTGGCCTGCCGGGATTTTTTCTCTGGGAGTGATGCTGCAGTATGGGATCATGACCGGAGGGAGTGTTTCCACCATGCGTGCAGTAACTATGTTTTTGATCGCCATGGGAGCTAGGATCACCGGACGGATCTATGATATGATGAGTGCTCTTTCCGTAACTGCCATGATGATCCTTGTGGAATCTCCGGCCTATCTCCTGGACAGTGGATTTCTTCTGTCCTTTGGCTGTGTTCTGGGAATGGGGCTCGCTGCGGAAAAGATCTGTGCCCTTGCAGGAGCGGAGAAAAAATGGATAAAGGCACTGGTAAGTCCTATAGCTCTTCAGCTTGTGACTCTGCCGGTGATGCTGAAGTTTTTCGGAGAAGTCTCTATTGCCGGATTTATCCTGAATCTGTTGGTGCTTCCAAGTGTGGGGGTAGTGCTGACTGGAGGAATGGCGGCGCTGCTGCTGGGAATTCTCAGTATTCCTGCGGCAAAACTGGTAATCCTGCCGGCAAGGGTACTGCTGCTTTTTTATGAATATCTCTGCAGTCTGGCAGGAAGATCAGGATGGAGTACCTGGATCGGAGGGGAGCCGGAAATATGGCAGATTCTGGTATATTATGGCTTTTTGATCATAGTCCTGTTTATGGGACAGTATATAAAAGAACAGCTCCGGAAGAAAAAAGAAGTCAGTGAGGAAACGGAGTTATCAGAGGAGCGGGCGGAAGCAGGTTGCCGGAAGCTACATGCTATCCGGATAACAGCCGGTATTTTTCTGGCAGTCGGAATCCTGATACTGGGATATCATCCAACAGGAAGTCTGAAGGTGATCTGCCTGGATGTAGGACAAGGTGACGGTATCCTTGTGGAGACTCCGGAGGATCACCATTTTCTGATTGACGGAGGAAGCAGCAGCCAGTCGGATCTTGGAAGATACTGCCTTTTGCCGGCATTGAAAAGTCAGGGGATTTCCTGGCTGGATGGGATTTTTATTTCCCATACAGATCAGGATCATATCAACGGTGTGAAGGAGCTTCTGGAATATATGGGAAAAGGTCTTACAACCATCCGGGCCGGATATCTGATCCTGCCTGCCTGGGCGGAAAGACCAGATGCGTGGAGGGAGCTTGCAGAGGCAGCAAAAACAGCCGGAGTTAAGGTCGTGACAGCAGTAAAAGGGGATGAATTGCCTTGCGGCAAAGTATCTTTTTCTGTTCTGTGGCCGGAGAAAAATGCCACAGGAAAAGATGTGAATGAGGAAGCTATGGTGATGGAGTTGTCTTTTGGAGATTTTCAGATGCTTTTTACCGGAGATATCGGTGCAGATACGGAGAAAAAGCTTCTGGCAGCCGGGGGGCTTGAGGATGTTGACTGTCTGAAGGTGGGACATCACGGTTCCCGTTATTCTACCACAGAAGCATTTCTTGAGAAAATAAAGCCGGAAGTGGCGATCATTTCCTGTTCGCTCACCAACACCTACGGACATCCGTCACCGGAAACCGTAGAGCGGCTTAAAGAGGCCGGAAGTCAGGTGGAATACACCATGAAAAACGGTGCTATTACCGTGGAAACAGATGGAAGAAAGCTTAAGATCGGAAGGTTCCGGAAGGATTGAGGATTTTTTTCCAAAACCGAAAAAAAACGGTGACTTTTGAACACGTTTATTGTAGAATAGACAGGGTTTGTGCAAAAACAAAGCACTGAAAATGTGCAATACAAGATAAGGAGTTTTTATTTATGAAATATGATGTACTGATCGTAGGAGCAGGTCCCGGTGGAATCTTTGCGGCCTATGAACTGATGAATAATGATCCGGAGAAAAAGATCGCGGTTTTTGAAGCTGGTCATCCTCTGGAAAAAAGAAAATGTCCCATCGACGGAAAGAAAGTAAAATCCTGTATCCACTGCAAAACCTGTGCGATCATGAAGGGATTTGGCGGTGCAGGCGCTTTCTCCGACGGAAAATACAATATCACCAATCAGTTTGGCGGAACTCTGTACCAGCATATCGGCAAGGATACAGCTACAGAGCTGATGGAATATGTAGATAAACTGAACCTGATGCATGGCGGTGAGGGAACCAAACTTTATTCTACCACAAACAGCGAGATCCGTAAGCTCTGCCTTCAGAACGGCCTGCATCTTCTGGATGCATCAGTCCGCCATCTGGGAACAGATATCAACTATGTGGTACTTCAGAACCTCTATGAAAAAATGAAAGACCATGTGGACTTCTATTTTGACGCATCTGTTGACAAAGTAGAAAAAACTGAAGACGGTTATGCAGTTTTTGTAGGAGATGAGCGTTACGAGGGAACTTACTGTATCATCTCCGCAGGACGAAGCGGAAGTAAATGGATGGAGACGGTATGTACAGAGCTTAAGATCCCGACTCTTTCCAACCGTGTGGACATCGGAGTCCGTGTGGAGCTTCCGGCAGAGGTTTTCAGCCGTCTGACAGATGAGCTTTATGAGAGCAAGATCGTTTACAGAACTGAGAAGTTTGAGGATATGGTCCGTACCTTCTGCATGAACCCGCGAGGTGTTGTCGTGAATGAAAATACCAACGGTATCATCACAGTAAACGGTCACAGCTACGAAGATCCGGCAAAGCATACCAACAATACAAACTTTGCCCTTCTGGTATCCAAGCATTTCTCAGAGCCGTTCCATGACAGCAACGGATACGGTGAGAGCATTGCAAGACTTTCCAATATGCTTGGCGGTGGTGTTATGGTACAGCGGTTTGGAGATCTGATCCGCGGAAGACGAAGCACAAAAGCCCGTATTGAGGAAAGTTTCGTAACACCTACACTTTCTGCGACACCGGGAGATTTAAGTCTTGTTATGCCGAAACGTATCCTGGATGGCATCATCGAGATGATCTATGCTCTGGATAAGATCGCACCGGGAACCGCGGATGACGATACTTTGCTTTATGGCGTGGAGGTTAAATTCTACAACATGGAGGTTGAGATCGACGAAAATCTGGAAACCTGCCACAAGGGTCTCTTTGTTATCGGAGACTGCAGCGGCGTGACCCATTCTCTTTCCCATGCATCTGCCAGCGGAGTCTACGTAGCCAGATACCTGGAGCAGGAGTATTTTAACAGATAAACTGCAAAGCAGTTTATCTGTTATGAGCAAGTAGCGAAGCGGATTGCGAATATCCAGTGTAAGACAGTCCTTTTCTGATATCAGGGTGATGACAGAAAGGGGCTGTTTTTTATGCAGGATGTGCATGAATATTGGAGAAAGTATTCTGATAATAACTGACAGATACAGGGAGAAAACCGGTTACTGTTCACTGGTAATATTTCGCGAGGTGTTTTTGGTGAGCGAAGATCACAGAAAACCGTGAATCGTCTGACATCAATCTTGACAAATTTATGAGTTTGTGGTAAAAGTTAGATAACCAGGTAAAAGAAAATATGTGCAAATGTTATAATGATAAGGTTGCATCCAGTCGGATGTGCAAAAGAGAATCCGGTGAGAATCCGGAACGATACCGTCACTGTGAAAGGGGAGTTGCTTTTATAACCACTGGGAGACCGGGAAGGGAAAGCAGCGTGGAACCAAGTCAGGAGAACTGCCTTATTGTGAGATTCAGGGATTCGCGGTTTACGAATCGGTATTCTCCATAACAATACAGAACTTCTTTTTATGTATTTGTATTGCGCAGAGAATCATGTGTGAGCAGGCGGCCGCAGAGAGCTGCTGCTTTTTTGTACATATCAGTATTCTGGAAATACATGAAAAGAGGACAATGAGAAATGAAAAGAAAAACAATGTTAGCTCTGATGCTCGCAGTTTCCATGACATGCTCTATGGGTGCAGCTACAACAGCAATGGCAGCAGAGGATTCTGCTACAGAAGAGAACGCTGAGGCAGCTGATACCACAGAGGCTTCTGATGCAGATCAGGAAGCAGCAGATAATGTAGCAGCTCTGATCGACAAGATCTATGTACAGGAAAGAAACGACACAACAGATGAGGACTGCAAGGCAGCCAAAGAAGCATGGGATGCTCTGACAG
>OLRT01000881.1_pt1 | contig 22466 bp, 20 predicted proteins | sample 1672021 | NCBI WGS metagenome assembly OLRT01 (sample SAMEA3136637, study PRJEB25190) | human gut metagenome | reverse complement strand
CCTGTATCACAGCGCCGAATATCTGGTGGGGCAGATGTATCCTGACGTGGTGTTCCCCAACAATGGCATGACCGGCGCTGAGCATCACGCCCATGCCACCGCCTTCCTGCGCCGCTGGCTGAACTGGCGTGAACGCTTCGGCTTCAGCGAATGGCTGACCAATGAAAAGCGCAAGGCCGGCGACATCAAGACCATCAAAAATGAGACGGAAGCCACCGATGATCGCAAGAGCAACGTCCTGAGGACCTACTCCCGGTACAGGTGCGCCTGTCATGTGGATAGCCACAACGCCCGGCATGTTGATGTCGTATGTCTGCTCAAGCAGCTGCTTTACCAGCTCAGGGCCGCCTTCGCCCATGGCCATGGTTCCCAGCGCGCCGTAACGGGTATGGGAATCGGAGCCCAGAATCATCTTTCCGCTCTCTGCCAGCATCTCACGGGCAAACTGGTGGATAACTGCCTGATGAGGGGGCACATAAATTCCACCGTACTTTTTCGCACAGGTCAGACCAAACATGTGGTCATCCTCGTTGATGGTTCCGCCCACGGCACAAAGGCTGTTATGACAGTTGGTCAGCACATAGGGGATCGGGAATTTCTCCAGCCCTGACGCTCTGGCCGTCTGGATGATTCCTACATAAGTAATATCATGAGAAGTCAGTTTATCAAACTTGATCTTCAGTTTTTCCATATTTCCGGATGTATTGTGATTTTTCAGAATACGATAGGCAATGGTATTTTCCGCTGCCTCTCCCCGGCTCAACGTGTCTTTTCCAAGCATGTTGCGAAGAATCAGTTTTGCATCCCCGGAATCTTCCACCAGCTCCGTGCCGTTTACCAGATAGGCACCTGTGTCATATAATTTAATCATGCATCTATCCTCCATTTCTGAACGCTTTTCCTGGCGTTCACTGGGCTTTCAGGTTCTATATTTTTTCTGATAATTCACATTATAACGGTGCAGTGATGAGATTGCAAGGAAAAATACGGGAGGTGGGAAATGAGCACAAAGAAAAGAGGATATGATCTTGAGCTTTAATCATATCCTCTTTCAATGATGATTCTCCATTGGAAGATACCTCTTTTCTTTTATTTGTGATGCTTTTTACAATCTGCTTTTTAAAATAATTGAAAACTTAGTATTTCGGTGGTCCGTACCGTCCTTTCTTTGAAATTTGGGGTCCTGTCACTTATCTTCTTATCTGAATGTTGGAAAGATAAATGAATGACTACTGTTTCACTGGAATCTCCTCCTTACTGGAATCGCCTTTCGTTTGATTTCCTGTTTGTTTTGTTGTCTTAATTATAGCCTGCTGTCTCTATTTTGTCAAGCATTATTTTAAAAATATTTTTTCTTTCTATTTATTGTATTATTTTAATGAAATTTTCTAATTATTTATCCAGTTATAAAAAGACCGGATCTCCTCCACGCAAAGGAAATCCGGTCTGATTCTCTTATGCTCTTACTTTTGCCAACATCACTTTCACTGGCCCCTCGCCCGGAACGATCCGATACTCTTTCACATCTGCAGGAATAATAAAAGTTTCTGCATAATGCACTTCAAAAGGAGCAAAGCTTCCGTCCGTGCTTTCAATGTAAGCGTTTTTTCCCTCCACAAGGTTTCCTACGTTCACGGAGTCCCCACAGGAAACGATATAGGGACTTTCCAGGGAATAACGGAAGGTATCGATGGGTTCCCGGACCTGAAGGCCGGTTTTTTCGACAAGGCAGCCCTTTTTTGCAGATACGATCTCATCCTGATGGATCAGATTTTCCTCTATCCAGGGTGTAGTACGCTCCCACTGGATGTTTTTCAGACCGTGCTCAATGTGAACCGGTCTCGGGATGCCATCCAGGCCAACACGCCCCCAGTCCCATAGTTTAAAGGTGAAAATATAGGGAGTGGCGCTGATCTCCAGCACCATGGTATTTTTGCCGGAGCAGTGAATGGTTCCGGCAGGAATCAAAACATGATCGTGCTTTTTGACCGGAATCTTATTTACATATTCTTCCGCCGGGAAAGGAATTTCTCCTTTTTCCGCTTTTTTCAGATCCTCCGCCATTTTTTCACGATCCACATTTTCTTTCAGTCCCAGGTAAACGTAGGTGTCCTCCTCTGCATCCAGAAAATAATAGCTTTCATCCTGGGTATAATGCATACCGAAGGTATCCTGGATATATTCTGTCAGAGGATGTACCTGCAAGGACAGGTTACCGCCGCCCATGGTATCCAGAAAATCAAAACGGATCGGGAATTCCGCTCCGTATCTGCCGTATACCCTCTCACCCAGAAGTTCCTTTGGGCAGTAGAGTGTCACATTCATGGCCGGAGTCTTCACCGTGATATCTCCAAACTGCATGTTGACACAGTTTTCCTCCGGTACTCCATCAAAGCTCCAGGCCAGATTTTCCTTCTCCTGACCAACTCCGAAATTCTCCTGCATCCAGTGACCGCCCCAGACACCGGGATCAAAATACGGCTCCAGACGGAACGGCGCCTTTGCAAACTGCCTGAGTCCATCCCGGAAAGCCTCGCCTGTCACCAGCTTCGGATGATCCTTTTCTTCCGTCTCCAGCACATAATCAAAGGTCTCGTACCGCTCTTTTTTATAGCGGTCTGCCAGTCTCCACTCGATGAAAAATCCGATCTTATATTTCGTCAGAATCGGCGCATCTGCATTGGATAAATTCCAGTTTCCCATACCTGCACGGTAACGGAGCTGAATTTCCCATCTCGTGATATCGCAGTAGACATATAGGTCTCCCCGAACGATCAGACCGGCTCCCATACCTACAAGAACGGTCATACCGTTGGAAACTTCCACCTCTTTTTTCATGGCTTCCAGCTTCTCACTGTCATAAAAATCTTTCAGTTTTTTGTGGCAGAGGATGCCGAAAACACGGTCATCTGTGATATAATCTTCAAACTCCTTCAGCCGTTCTTCTTCTGATTTCCGGCAGCTTTCCATATCCAAGATATGGTCTGCCCCCATGGAAACAGCCAGTTTCAGGATTTCAGCCTTTCTCACGCCCGGGTATAGATCAAAGACCACGAGAACACGGCCCTGTTTTTTTCTCTTTTCTGCTTCTTTTCGGAGTTCCTCCGCAGCCGAATCATAGTTTTCCCAGATCTCTGAGTTATGCCCTTCGATCTTTTTGACCGGATGCGGATCGTAATTGTGATACTTATTTCTCATGCTTATCCCCTTTTCTGTTTTCTCATAGATACACAAATATCCTTCTGAAAAATAAATTGCCGGGGGACTGCATTTTTATCTTTCCTAAAGATCTACCGTATATTTATAGCGATTTCCCGGATAATAGCAAATCGAATATTCAAAAACTTCATTTTCCGGAAGATAGGTTTTTCTTACCCGCTTAAATACCGGCATCGCCGGACCGATTTCAAGAAACGCCTGTACTTCTTCTGATGGAAGCGCCGCCTCCAGTGTATCTTTTCCTTTTTCAATGACAATCTGGTAGGTATCCTTCAGAAATTTATACAGAGATTTCATATAATATTTTTCATCCAGCGGCAGTTCCACCACACATTTCAGATAAGTGATGGTATAGACCAGCGGACTTCCCTGAACATTCCTCACCCGAGTAAGCCGGTAACAGAAATCTGTTTTCGGTATTTCCAGAGCCATAGCTACCCGGGTGGACGGAGTGATTTTTTCCATCTTGCAGTAAGAAGTATTCATCGTGATATTATGCTGCTTCATCTCATCAGTAAAGCTGATCACACTCTTCATATGCTCATCAATCTTCTCATAGGTAACTTCCGTCCCGATTCCCCTTCTGCTCATGATATAGCCAGCCTGGGACAGGGCTGTCATTGCCTGACGAATCGTCACTCTGGACACCTGATACTCTTCCATCAGCATATTTTCTGTAGGAAAACTGTCTCCCTTATTATATTTTCCATGCTCAATATCTGTTCTCAGGATTGTTTCCACCTGTGAATACAGCGGCGGAGCTCCTTTTTCTCTGTTCAGAATCATATCCATCCCTCCGGTTTTTCTTAAAAAAGCAGGCCTTGCATCGCTCTTAATGAAGTATTTTCTTCCATTATAAGTGTTATGCTGCGCTCTTTACAAGCCTTTTCAAGCTTTTCTCCAAAGTATGGAAAACTTTTTGTGATCTGACCGCCAAGGATCAATGCCTGCGGTTTAAAACTGTCCAGGAACGGCAAAATCCCTTCATACAGGATTTTACCAAATTCCCGGTATACTTTCAGGGCTCCTGGATTCTTTTCACTGCAAAGCTCTGAAAGTCTTTTTCCATCCATTTCTTCCCCCATGATCTCTCTGCTGAGTCTTTTCAGACCTCTTACTGAGAGATAATCATCCAGGATGGAATCCCGGAAAGCGGAATTATAAATCCAGCCGTTTTCCGGTACTGCCTCCGTTTTTTTCTTAAGAGCCTCACCATTTTCAAGAAAGGCGGAGCCGGCTCCTGTTCCGATGCAAAGACAGAGAACCTTTTCCTGCTGTTTCTTCATTCCGAAGCGGTAAACGCCTCTGGCAAAGGCTTCCACATCATGCCGGAAAAGGATTTTTACTCTCTCCAGTTTCCGGCTTCTTTTTCGCAATTCTTCCGGAATTCTCATTCCGTAGATCTGATCGTATTTGTTCAGCCCCCTCATCAGGCTGATGCCCTGTTCATAATCAAAAGGCCCGGGGAAAGCCATGCCGATTCCTTCCAGTTTTTCTTTTGGGAAGCCCCCGCCAAGATCAGAAATGATGTGGCAGAAATTTTCAAAGATCGTATCCGGATTTTCCCCGGCTTTCGCCTGAAAGTTTCTGATGCCACCCAACAAAGCCCCGGATACATCGAAAACGCCTCCCTTAATTTCTGTTCCGCCGACGTCCAGCATGATAAAGATCGACATGGTTTTTCACCTCTATTCTGTATATCCAGTCAAAATTCCTTCATTTTCTGCCTGGCAGCGGCGGAAGGTATCGTGAATCTCTTCTCCTTCTTCCACATCCAGGATATAACGGAACTCATAGAAACCGCCCAGATCAACTTTAAAGTTTGTTTCCCAGAAGTTGTTCATGGGCCAGGAGTAAACTTCTGACTGGTTCCGCTTGGTATCTTTTCCATTGCAAAGGTTGATTCTTTTTGCTTCCAATCCGCCAAGACTGATGAGAGGAGCATCCTTCGTGATGATGCTGACCGTTTTCTCTTTGGATGTCCATGCCACTCCGTTCTGAATGAGATAGAAATCCTGGCAGGTTCCAGGCAGCTGATCGATACCAGGACGGATCACACAACCTGTCTTATCAATGTAAAACTCGCTGCCATCGCCTGCTGTGAACGGAAGACTTATGTAAAGATTTTCCGGCTCCCAGCGGCTGGTCTTATGGATTCTCACTGTTGCCTCAATCTTGGGCATATGTTTATAAACCTTGAGGAAGATATCATAAAGTCTTGTGCCTTTCAGCTCGTAGCTCAGTTCCAACGCACAATAAACAGCTCCGTTTTCCACAATCTTTCTGTTTTTCAACTGACTGAAAGAGCGAATCGTTCCTTTGCTCTTTCTGTTACGGCCCATGCGTCTTCTTACCTCACAGGCAGACACTCCGTCCATCGGTGTGATTTCATATACGCCAGAAAAAGCGGCTGTGCCTTTTTCTTTTATCAAATCAGATCCATCCTTTTTCCAGATGATCTTCTTGATGCCGTTCCCATCTGTCTCAATATGGAAATCATCCGTATCGATAACGTCCTCATCTAACCGGTTATTCGAATCTTGAAGGATATCTTCCACACCTTCGGCTCCAACATGTGCATAGTTCTGAATCGTAAAATACGGTTTCTCCTTTCTGGTGATCTCCGCAATAAATTTCTCATGAGGCTTCATGGAAACTTCAAGCTCCACCTGAAGAGCTCTTGCAATCTGCTTTAACTGACTGGGAATAATTTCCCCGGTCTTTGTATTACGAACTACCAGATCCATTCTAGATGCATCAAACGGCTTACCATCTATGTACTCCCAGAACTCAATGTAAATATAGGCATTGGTATGCAGCACCTCGTCATGCGGATTGATGATCACATAGCGCTGCGGTTTGTCCTGACGAATGCTGACTTCACCTTCCTGTGCCATAAGAATATCCAGATTTCTGGAAATATCCGTATTTGCATTGATAGCATATGCGTCTTTCTTAAGCTCCAGAGAACCTACCATGCTGTCCCAGGGCTCAGAAACGCTGGAGGAATAGCCCCAGGTATGCTCTGCGTACATCATCAGTTCTTCTCTTGCCTTTTCTTTGAGTTCTGCGGAACCTCTTGTTCCCTCGGGATCCATTTTCTCACAGAGACTGTATTTTCTTTCGGCATCCAGATAGAGTTTTACCGGATGCGGGGTAGAACCGATACCATCTGCCCACCAGTCCGTGAAATCTCCTCTGTATACAGGAATATCTTTTGCCTGTTTTTCTACTTCCTGGAAAAACTGCTCCAGAGTCGCCATCTGGAAATGGATCTTTCCTTTATAATATTCATTCAGTTTATTGACACGGCGGGCGATCTCTTTGCTTGGCGGAGCATTGTCTGTGATGGCTCCGGATACCATGAAGGGAACCATACTGTAAGGATATTTCTCATCCTCAAGATTATACAGATACCGTTCAATTCTGGTATGAAGTGCTGCTTCCTCTGCCGCTTCTTCATCCTCCACATCATAGAAAAGTTTGCTGTTGATATGGTCATAAAGTTCGTCGCGAATCGTATAAGCACTGCCGCTATGAGGCGAAAAGAACATTTCATTTCCCAGATGATAATGATCCCCATTCCACATCAGGACACGGTTTCCGGAAGGACCTTCCCAGTAGTAAGGAAGCGTCTTATGATAGTTCGGGAACATTCCATGATGGGGATGCAGAGCGGTGTAGAAATAGCGAACTCCGTGATTATACAGAGCATCCGCGTAGCCCCAGGCAAGACCATTGATATCTGCGCTCATTCCCGCCACAATGGGATGACCTGTCTTCTTACCGTATGCCTGCATTTTATCCAGAGAATCGTTTAACACCGGAGCGCTTACCAGCTCTGTCATGTTCAGATAGTTTCCGCTCAGACCAATTTCTCCGCTTCTTACATAAGCCTCAAATTTCTTTTTCAGCTCCTCATCTGCCATCTGGTAGAAATTTTCGATCTGCCAGTGGTTCTCACACTGCCATACAAAGCCATCGCAGCCAGTCGTTTTTCCACTGTGGATATCATCCAGAATCTCAATCGCCTGACGGATAAAATCATAATGATAACGCATGATTTTCTCCTGACGCTCTGTATAGCCGATATCCGTATGTGAATGGTGGATCAAATAAACATTCCACATTTTTTCCATGGTTTTCTCTCCTTCTCGTATGATTATTTTCCTGTGTAAGCAAAACCTGCTTCAAAGTTATCCTGTAAAACAAAGAACAAAACAATCGTCGGTATGGATGCCAGCAGACAAGCGGTAAACAGAGATGGAACATCTCCTATGCTCATCATGGAAATACTTGCCATAACCGGACGCACATTTGTAGATTTTGTAAATGTAAGACCAAACATCAGGTCATTCCAACACCAGGTAAACTGGGATAAAAATACAATAGAAATCGGTGCTTTTGCCATAGGCGTCAAAATATGTACCAGTACCTGCCAGTTTGTCGCTCCATCCATCTTTGCCGATTCGCAGATTTCAGAAGAAATTCCCATCAGGAAGTTTCTCAGCACAAACATGGCAAAGGGAATACTGATGGCACAGTAAAACAGGATCATTCCGAACTTGGTATTATAAAGGCCAGTCTTATAATAGCCTCTATAGATTGGGATCAAATAAACCTGAAACGGAAAGATTGTTCCACTGTAAATAAACAGAAACCAGAACATCTTATGTTTGATTCTCAGATGAGTCAAACCATATGCAGCCAGCAGAGAAAAGAATACTGCCAGAACAGCTCCGCCTACCGCATATAACAAACTGGATCCCATATAGACAAATAGTTTATTTGCCACTACATTCTTAAAATTGTCTATGACTGCAAAACTATGCGGAAGCTGCCAGAAACTTCCCATATTGTATTCCTGCTTTGTTTTAAAAATATTCAATACTACAAAAATGATGGGCGCAAGCCATACAAGTCCGAGGATCGACAGAACTACATTGCATATCATTTGCTGACGTTTACTTATTTTTAGCATCGTATACTCAATCCTCCTTAAATGTTCCTTTGATATTGAAATAGGAAATGATCAAAATAACTATGGTCAGAATAATCGCGATCGCAGCACCGCTTCCCAACCGGTTATAGATAAATGACTCCTGATACATGGTAAGTGCCAGGGTCTCGGAGGTCCGGTAAGGACCACCTTTGGTCATAACCCAGATAGAATCAAATACCTTAAAGCTATTTACCAGGGACATCAACAGTACAACGATAATGGTCGGTCGCAGCAACGGTAAAATAACTTTGGTGTATAATGTAAGCCCGCCAGCGCCATCGATCATAGATGCCTCCACCGGTGTATAGTCCATGTTTCTTAAACCAGATATAAACAACAGCATATTTAAGCCGATTCCCTGCCAAATTCCTGTCATGATCATAATAAACGTATTGACATTGGGAATGGACAGCCAGTCTCTCATCAAAGACGGAGAAATCCATTTTCCAGCCAGATAGGGAAGACCATAGGTAGAAAGCAGAGTCGTCATAATCATTCCGCCTACCGTCGCTGATAAAGCTGTCGGGAAATAGAAAATATTCTTATAAAATTTAAGGAAGGAACTCCTTGTAATCAAAATTGCAAATAATAAAGGTAAGACAACCTGTGTTACCAGGGAACATACAACCCAGATAATCGTATTTCGTACAGAAATCAAAAAATTGGCATCACAGAAAAGATTTTTATAGTTATTCAAGCCAACAAAAATTTTTTCTGAAAAACCATCCCACTCAAAAAAGCTCAGATAAAAGGTATATAAAATAGATGATACAAAAAAGATCCCAACAAACGCTGCTGCTGGCAAGATGTATAAATAATCTGTTAAATAATTCTTTTTTCTCTTTTTAGTCATATTCATTTTCAGCGTCCTCTTTGTTAAACACATGGTCCGTACTCTGGCCAGTTCAGCTGTTTCAATACAGCAGGCCATGGAATCCCGTGGCCTGCTGTTCTTTTTTTATTTTGCAAAAATTTCATCTGCTTTTGTCTGAATAGTGCTTAATACTTCATCCACGCCAGCATCGCCCAGCTCAAATTTCATCAGCTCGTCCAAAGCAACGTCTCTTACATCTGACGGAGTATTCTCATAGTAGCGGAGCATCATGGAGTAGTTGTCAGAATCTGTTGTGTAAGCAACCATCTGGTTTACACACTCATTATCAACTGTTACCTGACTGCTGCATAAGAAACCGGTGATATCTGTGAAGACGGTCTGATTTTCTTTGGTGAACCAGCTCTTCAAAGCTTCGATAGCTGCATCTTTATCTTTGCTTGCGCTTGATACGCATAAGGGAGCGATCTCATAGAATACAATTTTCTTTGCACCGTCTACAGAAGGAAGTACAAAGGTTCCCAGATCCTCTCCTGCAACCAGACCGTAATCATCCACGATGGTATTTGCCTCATAGTTCGGCTCCAGCTCCATAGCCACGCCACCGGTAGCTAAGGTCTTTGCCATGTCTACATTGGTCATCGGTGCGGAGAAATATCCTTTGTCCAGCATATCTTTCCACTGATTCATAACTTCTACTACCTTCTCATCGGTATAAGCGATAGAACCATCGCAAACGCCTTCATAGAGAGCCGGATCATAAGCGGCCAGCATAGCCTGGAACCAGATGAAGCCTGCCCAGGAATCGCTCTTTAATGCGATAGGGGTAACGCCGTTATCGAGAAGAGTCTGGCATACAGTCAGGAACTCATCAAAAGTCTGGGGCTCTTCAAGACCATACTGATTGAAGATATCTTTGTTATAAATAATGGTGTTGTAAATGATACTGTAAGGAACACCATAAATCTTTCCATCAAAGGTCAAAGAACCGGCTACATCTGCGGATACACCATTGGGAATTACATACTCATCCCAGAAATCAGTCATATCTTCTACAAGCCCTTCTTTTACCAGAGTCTCCAGCTGAGAGCCGCTCCACCAGGTAAATAATCCCGGTGCATCCTCGGTGCGGATGGACTGCTGCATTGCAGTCTGATAAGAAGCCGTGTCCGGATATGCAATAAGTTCTACATCGATTCCGCTTAAGTCTTTGATGCTCTCCTGCATCTGATCCAGTTTACTCTGATCAGTATTAGCCATTTTATCGTTCCAGAACTCTGTCTTCCCTGTGGTTTCTGCTGCTACGAGATTCATTCCAGGGATTGCACTACCTAACATAGCAGTACAAAGTGCCAAACTTACAATTTTTTTCATACTTTTCATTACAAAATCCTCCTCCAATGAAATAAAATTGTGATGCTTCTTTCTAATCTCTATCCTCACACCACGAAGTTAATTGTTGTAACTTTATAATATACTAATGACAGGATTTTTCAAGAGGATTTGGCAAAATAATTACATTTCATGATTTTAAATAAAACATTTTGTGCAATTCATCCTGTATTTTCTCCATAACTAATAGAGAGATCTGTACTGAAAATATTAAAGATAATATAGAAAAAATAAATGAAAATCAGATTTTTGCAATTTTATTTTTTTCAAAACTTCATTGACAAACGTAAAAAAATTTACTATACTGAGATCGTAGAAATGTGATAACTACATGCTGGAAAAAACGAAAACCCCAGGAGTGGCCTAGACTCCTGGTGGATGTTATTTGTCAGAAATTTTTTTGAAAGTGTTGCTTTTTAGACTATTTTTGAATATACTAGAAATGAGCCAATGGCTTGTCGGTCATCACGGCTAGAATATGATGAACGTGTATGTTTAGCTTCCGCAAGCGACGGGGTGCTGCAAAGCGTAGAATATCGCTTACATGTAAGAAGAGCTTGCCGAACGGCGAGCTCTTCTTTTTTAGAAAGGAACGCCAGTTATGAAACTTGTTACAATAAATAATGCACTGCTTCTTAAGTACAACGGTGATTCTGAGATACTCCAGAAATCTACCAGACCATATGTACTGGTCATCCGCTTAAAATATAAAGGTCTCAATTATGACTTTGCCGTTCCTATTCGTTCAAACATTCCTGCTTCAGCACCGAAAAACCAGTATTTTGCATTACCACCTCGTCCACAGACGAGACCTAAAAACCGTCACGGTCTGCACTACATAAAAATGTTTCCTGTCACAAAACAGTATCTTGTCCGCTATCGCACGGAAGGAAATAACTTTGCAATGTTAATTCAAACTATCATTGACAAAAACAGCAAGCAGATTGTTGACGAATGTCAACGCTACCTCGATTTATACAGTCAGGGAATTAAACCTGATTATTCAACAGATATTGACTATCTTATTGAACAACTCAACATGTAAATCTTACTTCTTCATTTTCTCTCCAATTCTCCTCAGTAGAACGCCGCTGGTATCGCCGCTATGGCACCAGTAAAAGATTCCTCCGATTCCTTCCTCTTTCACATATCTGCACTTGCAGGCCAGAGAGCGCTCATCGTCGTAACTGATAAAGGTGGAACCGTTAAACAGGAAGGGCGCTTTCGCTTCGTCATCCCAGTAAGAGACATAACCATTTTTATCAATATATTCTTCTGCCAGCTTGTCATAGTTCGGTCCATAGCCGCCGCCTTTTTCTGTATACTGCAGAAAACCGTGATAACGGTCTTTGACATTCTCCCATTTTCTGGAATAGAAAGCGGCTCCCATCAGCAGCATTTCTTTCGGGAAACCGGCCTGCTGGAAAAGTCTTAAAGCCTGGTCACAGCTGTTGCGGAAAATATCCCCGGTAGAAGAATAGAGTGCCGTATGATGACCGGACAACGCGTGGAAACCGCATTTCAGATCATAGGTCATCAGGCATACATAATCAAGTATTTTGGCAAGCTTGTCCACCTCAACACTTTCAATATAATAGAGATCAGCGCCAGCAGCAATCGAAACGATTCCGCCGCCTGCGGCATCCATGCCTTTTCTTGCAGCTTCACACAGCAGCGTAAAATTCTCACGGTCTGCCGGAGTACAGTTCATTCCGTTGGAAGGCACGCAAGGGTACTCCCAGTCAAAATCTACGCCGTCAAAGCCGCTCTCTGCCACCAGTTTGCGGCAGGCCTCCGTCAGGTGGCCGCGAAGCTCTTCGGATGCGCTCACTACGGTAAAAGCGTCAGGTTCTTCCGGTACAATGGATAAAACAATTTTGATATCCGGATTCCATTCCCTGACCTGTTTCATCTGCTTCAAAAATGGATGATAGTCAAAAACCAGTTCGCCGTTCATCGTCAGATGGCCGAAAGCTACGTTGATGTGTGTCAAAATCTTTGCTTCTTCTTCCTTTACAATTGAATCTTCAATTACATAACCTAAAACTTTCTGCATCATTCTAAATCCTCCATTCAAATCTGTCATTACTTTCATCATGATCTTTTCTTCTTTATGCTATCTCATTATATGGTATGCTTCTCCCTGAGTAATCACCTGCACGCTTACTTCCGGACCTTCTTCGCCTCCAAAGGTACAGCCAAAGCTGAAACTGTCTTTCCCTTTTACCAGCGGACAGCTTCCTGTATATTCCACTTTTTCCTGCCGGTTGAAATTCCGGTCCGTCACCCAGGCTTCTTCGCCGTCAAAGAGCAGATACTGGCCTCCTTTTACGGTCGCATCAAATTTTATGAGGCCTTTCTTTGTGTAAAACTGTACCTTTTCGATAAAGCCATAGCCTTCCACTCTCATCTGGAATTTCAAAGGCTGTTCCTCAAAACAGTTCTCAAAATACCAGTCAGCTCCCCCGGGCTGTCCCGGCTGCATTTCCAGAAGATCGCAGACAAAGGGCTGACTGATCGCCATAGGATAAAGTTCAAAATGATGATCGTCTATTTTCTCCAGATGCCATTCCGTCTCCGGTTTCCGGAGTTCTTCTTTCAGCTCGTCAGGAAAACGGTTCTCAAACCGGAGCAGTTCCCAGTTTTTGATAGCTTCCAGAAGTATATCAATATTTCCAAGGGAATCCAATACATTTTCAGAAATGGACATGGAAAAACCGGTGTCAAAGCCTGCCGCTTCCGACAGGGCCCATTCGATATCCATCAATGTGCTTGCCTCAAACCGGCGGTTCGCCTTTCGGATCAGAAACCAGCCCAGCATTTTCGGGAACAGATTTTTTCAAAAAACTTCTGATTTTTGATCCTGCCTTTCACCTGACCTGTCCGCATGCTTTTTCCCCAGGGTTCGCCCCAGTTCATGCGCGTATTCATATGCCAGAGGAAGTGATGCAGCCTCGACGCATCGTTCAGGACCAGATGATCGAACTGTTCATAACAGCGCATGGCAAAACGGTTTACGGCATATTCACCTTCTCCCGTCCATTCGCAGCCTTCCTGACCATCAAAAGAAATCTGATTCAGACCTGTTTTATTGAAGAGTTCTGCGATCCGGTCTGAAAACTCGTCCTGAAGATCGATATCCGGAAACAGCGTCTGATAAGGATAATCTGTCAGTTTATATACTTCTGCCCCCTTTGGATGCCCTGCCGCCGTCGTACCAAAAGCTCCTCTGGTGCAGCCTGTCAAAAGTATGCCTTTCTCCTGATCTGGTTTACATTCCTGATACTGAAGCAGTTCATCCCCAATCCGGAAGCTGTTCAGCGTGGCTGCATAGGCAAAGCCTTTTAATTCATCGATCCGGAGCTCTGTTTCTTCTGCACTGATCTCTTCCAGAAGTTTCACCGGCACCATGGCTTTCAATCGTTTGTCCGGAATCGGAGTCACATAAGAATCATTGGTCCTGGTGAAATTTGTCAGCGTGTGGAGTCCTGTTTTCACTCCCTGCGCTTCTGCTTTTTCCACACACTCCTTCAAAGACGTATCTCCCTGAGGAAACCGGTCCTTCCGGAGTTCAAAATGCCCCCAGGTATCAAAGGGTTCCGGATGATAGAGATAAGAAAAGCCTCCTTTTTTTGCATAAGCGAGCATTTTATCGATATTATCCACGCCAAACTCGCTGATCATGTAGGAGCAGACCGCTTTTCTGGAGGTCTTCAGCCATTCACCATCAAGCATCGGATGCGGAAGCCCCTCGCCCATTTCTATTTCTCCGATCACCGCAAGAGCCGCTTCCTTTTCACAGGCAAAAAGAGCAAAGCTGCAGCCTTTGATATCCGCATCGTCTCTTTCAAGCTTCGGAGCCGGAATACAGTTTTCCGCATAGCATACGGTCTTTATTCTGTCCCGGCGCCTGTTCTCACAATATAACTGCAGAACGCTTCCAAAAGGCATATCGTAAGCTGCTGCCATGGAAAAATCCAGTGACGATACCGTCAGTTCCGAGGTTGGCGTTTCTTTTCTGTGAATCACCTGGTCCTTCAGTTCACAGGGAAAGCCTGAAAGAGTTTTCACATTCAAAGCCTGGATTCCTATCGCTACCATTCCCCCCTGAACGACACCGATAACATCTCCGACCACTTCATTCAGACTTGTCACGATAGGTCCTATTTCCAGAAAATCAAAAGAATCCGGGCACTCCAGAACGGTAAAAACCGTATATGTTTCTTTTTCTGTCACCTGCATGACCAGAGGTTCTTCCGTTTTTTCCCAGTGATAAAGAATCCGCTCCTTTTCCCGGTCCACCAGACGAATCCCGACTTCCTTTCCATCCCGGAAAGCCCGTATCAGCCAGGAAAACTGTCCTTTCGGAAAAATTGATCCGTCTCTGAAAGACAGCTCTTCAATCTGTCCGTTTCCTAAAAGTTTCAGTTCGCCTTCTCCAATTCTTATCTTCATCTTTTTCCACCTTTTATTCAGTCAGATTCCGGATTTTAGAAATTTCTTTCCTTTTAAAAAGACGGCGTGACAGAATCCACGCCGTCTTTTATTTTTTTATTATTCGGCTTTCACTGCACCTTTATATTCAAGATACTGATCCAGACCTAATTTGTCAAGCTGTTCCAGATAGCCATCCCAGTCTGCATTGATATCAGACTGACCTGCAACCCATTTTGCCTGGCACTGGGTAATATAATCCTTGATGGAAGCTTCCAGCTCTGCGATCTCTTCCGAATGTTCCAGATCCGGCCATTCATCCGGCACACATTTCTCAGTCATATACGGCTCATACACGGAATCTCTGTACTCTGTCTCATTATAAACAGGTTCTAATTCTTCTTTGATCTTAAAGCCTTCCGGAATGTATTTCGGCAGTGACTGCGCCCACAGGTTACCCCAGTCATTTCTTTCCTGCACTTCCTGAGATTCTTTCGTTATATCGATCCTGGTATAGGAACCGTCTTCCTGTTTGAACAGTACTTCGTCCAGCACACCATGCTGGGACATCACGGAGTTGTCCAGCTCAAAGAAGTTGTCCCACCAGCGGCAGATCACTTCCGGATGCTCTGCATTATCCGTGATAAGCTTCCGTTTCTCTCTGCTCGTGGAAACAGCCTTTACTTTTCCGGAATGGCTATAGTAGCGCAGGATATCTCCCATAAGAAAGCACTGTTCATTTTTCTCATGGCAGCCGCCTCATGCGCCTTGGAAGCATAGCTGTTTTTGCGAAAATCCAGGTTTGTGACCATCGTATCACAGGGGTTTGAAATGGTTGCAGAATGCCCCCAGGTATGTTCTGAATACAGAAGGGAGTTGTCTCCGTAGGCCTGAACCAGTTCTTCATTGTGAACACCGGTATTTTCCTCCAGACGGTCGCAGATCCGTGACAGGCGGAGAGCCTCTTTAAAATGTTTCACCGCATAAGGAGTACTTCCCACGCCGTTGCCCCACCAGTCGTTCATGGTTCCCTGGTAAACCGGTGCATCTTTCACTTTTTCACGGATCAGGTCATAAAGCTCCTGCAGCGTAACCATATGCAGGGTAACGTCCGTTCCATAACGGCTGTTGAACTGTTTCACCGTATCCGCGATTGCCGGATTGATCGGTGCATTGTCGGAAAAGACGCCGGAAACCATTTCTCTGGCTGCTCAGGATTTTGAATCTCCTCTGTCCAATGCCATTCTCTATGTGCAGAATCATCTCTCCGAACAGATCACCGTCTCGGAGATGGCTCAGGCCGCCGGTTATCATGTCAGCCATTTCACCCAGCTTTTCCAGAAGCAGATGGGCATTTCCCCCGGGCAGTTCATTCAGAAGAAAAAATCCGATACGGCTGCCCAGCTTCTCACATCCACGGATCTGCCGGTCTCTGAAATCGCAGACTCTCTGGGGTTCAACAATCCCTTTTATTTTTCCAGCTTTTTCAAAAAGCAGACCGGAATGACGCCGTCAGCTTATCGAACGATCTATCTCCGCACTTATCTGCAGTAAAAAACCTCCTGTGTCAAAACATAACACAGGAGGTTTTTTCATACATGCAGTATTCTTTTGTAAATATATAATTTTCTACGATTTTCTGCCTGCGGCAGGGTTTTAAAGCCTGCTCTTCTCCAGGCGGCTCACACAGTCCTCAGTATTCCTGATTCTCCATATACTTCATATAATTCACTACCATCAGAGCAATCTTGAAAGTCAGGGCGTCATCAAATTTGCGGATATCGAGACCGGTGCTCTTCTGAAGCTTCTCCAGACGGTACACCAGAGTGTTTCGGTGCACATAGAGCTGTCTGGATGTCTCGGAAACGTTCAAATTATTCTCAAAGAACTTGTTGATCGTAGTCAGTGTCTCTTCATCCAGAGAGTCCGGAATGTTGTCGCCGAAAACCTCATGCATGAACATCTCACAGAGAGAAATGGGCAGCTGATAGATCAGACGGCCGATTCCAAGAGTATTATATGCAATGATCCGTTTCTCTGCGTAAAAAATCTTGCCTACATCCAGAGCCATTTTGGCTTCTTTATAAGATTTGGAGACCTGTTTGATCTCGCTTACAATGGTACCATAGGAGATCCGTACCGTGGCCATGGCCTCGGAGTTCAGCATATCCTTCATCATATTGGCAACCTGCTCCACTTCCTCGTAATCCTCGTCCTCACGAAGTTCATGGATCAGAATGATGCTCCGCTCATCCACTGCTGTAATAAAATCCCTGGTGCGGGTGGCAAACAGTGTTTTCAAAAGCTCTCTGGCATTCAGATCTTTCTCTTGTTTGGTCTCGATCATGTAAACAACCCGGCGTGCTTCCACCTCAATGTGAAGCTTTTTCGCCCGGTTGTAAATATCCACCAGAAGAAGATTGTCCAGAAGCAGATTCTGAATAAAGTTATTTTTGTCAAAACGTTCTTTGTATGCAACGATCAGATTCTGAATCTCACTGACTGCTACTTTTCCGATCATATAGGCATCTTCGCTGGAACCTCTTGCCACAAGTATGTATTCCACAACCTGATCATCAAAAATCTTGAAAAAATGATAGCCCTGGATCACCTGGCTGTCTGCTGCTGAATCATTAAAGAGACGAACCATATCCGTAGAAATATCATCTCCGTTAAAGGTAGAAACCACGGTTCTTCCTTCCGGATCAAACACACACAGATCAATTCTGGTTATGGAGCGAAGTTCATCAATCGCATTCTGTAGTACCTGGCTGGAAATCATTGTCCCACTTCCTCTCTTTCATTCACGAAAAATAACTACTTACAGTATACTAAAACCCTCCGGGCGGTGCAAGTGAAAATTTTGTCAGCTTCTTCCCACTTTTTTTGCCCGCTTCACCCGATACATGTTTTCATCCGCACTTTTCGATTAATTCCTTCCTCCCGGCTGTCATATTCCACCACACCATAGCTGAAGCTCATGGTAAAATCCTCTTTTGAAGCTTCCTTCAGACTTTTCTGTATTTTTTCCAATTTCCCACAGAAAGGTCTTTGGAATATTCCAGCATCTCCTCAACAGTCCGTTCCAATACCTGAAGTCCCCGTCCCAGTTTCTGGTATGGTTCGTCCAGCTTTGTGATATCCAGCGTCTGAATCTCCTTGTCATAAAGGATACTCCGCAGATACTCAAATAAAAGTTCACAGTTCTTATCTTCCATAAGCTGCACCTTTATTCCTTTATTTCTGCCCGGAAACCGGCATCCTGAAAGACCTGAATCTGTGTTTCCTTTCCAAACTGGCGGATCAGCTGTTCCCGGATGGAATACTCCAGCAGTCGGTATATTGTCACCGGAATGTCCTTTCCCAGGTTTCCTCTGGAACCGTCCGCATAATTCATAAAATCCGCCAGCTCCAGCTCCTTTTTATTCTCCAGAAAAACATTATCCCGCATCTCTTTCATACCGCCTCAACTCTATAACTCTTTCGTAAATTCAACTTTTAAAGTCAATTTTTGGCTAACGAAATAATATATCTACTATTATTAAAACACACTTTGTAATCTCTTGCAAGGAAAAGAATCATACTTACAGGTTTATGTTCATAAAAAAGAGCCGCAAGCGGCTCTTTTTTACCCGAATCCATGCGCAGGCTTCCTTCCGTCGGAGTTTTTTATCTGATAGAAAATCCGGAGAAATTTCCTGGAGGTCGTCTTTTTTATTCAAATTGTGCCCGGTATAGGGATGCATAAAATCCATTTTTTTCCATCAGGGTTTTATGAGTCCCCTGTTCAACAATCCTGCCTTCATTCACCACCAAAATCAAATTCGCATTGCGGATAGTGGAAAGTCTGTGGGCAATAACAAAGCAGGTCTTATCACGCATCAGGGTGCGCATGGCTTCTTGGATCAGCATTTCTGTCTGAAGATCCACATTGGAGGTTGCCTCATCCAGAATCAGCAGATGAGCCGGCTGCAGCATGGCACGGGCAATGGTCATCAGCTGTTTCTGTCCCTTGGAGATGTTGACACCATCCTCTGTGATGACGGTATCATAGCCATGGGGCAGACGCATGATCATTCCGTGAATGTGCGCCGCCTTTGCCGCGGCAATCACTGCCTCTCTGGTGGCATCGGGATTACCATAGGCAATATTGTCATGTATGGTTCCATTGAAGAGCCAGGTATCCTGAAGCACCATGGAGAAAGAGCCTCTCAGGCTTTTTCGTGTCACCTGATAGATGGATTGGCCATCAATCAGGATCTCCCCACTTTGAGGATCATAAAACCGCATGAGAAGATTTACAATGGTCGTCTTTCCCGCACCGGTAGGTCCCACAATGGCGATCATATTTCCCGGTTCTGCCGTCAGATTGATGTTCTTTAGAATCATTTTCTCAGAATCATAGCCGAAATCCACATGTTTTAAGTCTACCTCTCCCTTTTCTACCTGAAGAGGAAATGCTCCCTGTACATCCGCCGTCTCCTCCTCTTCATTTAACAGCTCAAATACCCGCTCAGCTGCCGCAAGAGCAGACTGTAACTCACTGAAAATATTGGCCGCCTCATTGATGGGGCCGGAAAATTTCCGGGAATAGAGTACGAAGGAGGAGATATTGCCAAGGGTAATTGCTCCATTTAAATACATCAATGCCCCAAAAATACTGATCAGCGTCAGGGAAAGATTGTTAATAAAGTTCACAGAGGGGCCGGTACTGCTGGCATAGTACTCTGCCTTGTAATAGCTATTCACTGCATCCTCGTTTTTCTCATCAAAACGTGTCAGCGCATCCTCCTCCCGATGGTAAGCGCGAATCGTCTTTTGTCCGGAAATATACTCTTCCGCAAAACCGTTCAGTGCTCCCAGGCACTTGGAACGATTGTGATACAGGGGGCGTACCCGGCTGGTCATAAAACGAGTAAACAGCACCGACAGCGGAACCGTAACTACAAAAACCAGCACCAGAAGAGGAGAGATCTTGATCATCATGACCAAAGCTCCCACTATAGTAATAATACTCGTCAAAATCTGCACCAGGTCATTGGAAAGAGAGGTATTCACCGTGTCAATATCATAACTGATTCGGCTTAAAAGCTCTCCTATCTGGTGGGTATCAAAGTACTTCACAGGCAAGCGCATCAGTTTGTAAAAAAGATCCCCACGCATCAACCGTACCGTACGCTGGCTGATCCGCAGCACGATCTGTGGTACCAGGTATACCAATGCGGCAGATGCCACATAAAAAACAATCATCTGCAGGGCATAATAATAAACTGTCTGAAAATCTACCTGCCCTTTTCCCCCTGAGGCTGCATCGATGGCGCGCCCGCACAAGGCAGGTCCTATCAGTTGGAACACATTTCCCACAATGCTTAAGACAAGTGCAAGAATCAGCAGCGGTGCACTGTGAAGCATATATTGGCCTAACATAGACAGGGTTCGGGAAGTATTCCGGGGCTTTTGTAGACTTCCATTTCGAGGTTGTAACGCTCCTGCCATTATTCCTCACCTCCTGTCTGGATTTTCGCAATCTGTTGATACAGGGAACAGGTTTCCATCAATTCTTCATGGAAGCCCAGTCCTGCCACTCTGCCCTCATCCAGCACTAAAATCTGATCTGCATTTCGCACAGAACTTACCCTCTGTGCTACCAGAATCACTGTAATATCCGGGTACTCCCTTCGGATGGCATTTCTCAAGGCCGCATCCGTCTGATAATCCAACGCACTGGAGGAATCATCCAAAATCAGGATATTCGGCTTTCCAGCCAGAGCTCTTGCAATCAATAACCGCTGCTTTTGTCCGCCGGATAAATTTGCTGCCTTTGCATGAACTGGATGACGATATCCCTCCTCCGTATCCAGAATAAAGGGCTCTGCCTGGGCGCAGCGTGCAGCACGCAGAATGTCTTCCTCAGGAAGTCCCCGCCCAATATCAATGTTATCATAAATCGTCCCGATGAAAAAGGAATCGGATTGAAACGCCACTCCAAACAGGGAGTGAAGCTTCTCCTCCTCCATGGCTTTAATATTTTTTCCTTCTATATAAATAGCCCCAGAATCCACCGGATAAAACCTCTGCAAAAGCTGGATCAGTGTGGTTTTGCCGCTGCCGGTGGCTCCGATAACTCCCAATACCTGACCCTTCTTCAGATGAAAAGAAATATGTTCCAACGTATAGCCATTGGCAGGCTGTGCATAGGAAAAACATACATCATCAAATACCACGCCTTCTTTTATAGGAGATTCTATCGATGCTCCTGCCGGCCTTTCCTCCGGCAAATTCATCACCTCAGCAATACGGTTTGCCGAAGCTGTGGCCTGGGAAAGCATGACAAACATTTTGTTCACTGACATCATGGCATTCAGGATGATGGTAAAGTAAGTAAGAAAAGCAATGATGCTTCCCGGTTTTGTCACTCCCTGGTTAACCCAGTAAGCACCACAGACCACCACCGCAGTTAAGCCTAAATTTAATACCAGCTGCATCATAGGATCTGTAGCTGCCATAACCGTATCTGCATGGATCTGACTGTTTGAGAGACGTTCACTGTCCTTTTGGAATCTGGCGCACTCATAATCCCCCTTAGACAACGCACGGATGACACGAATACCTGTGACACTATCCCGCACGGTCCGTATCATGCCATCCACATTTTGCTGTACACTCGCATACAACGTAATTCCTTTTCCGGAAATCAAAATGACTCCTGCGGCCAGGAAAGGAATGGTAGCAAGCAATACCAGGCTTAGCCGTATATCCAGAAGCATGGTCACAAAGATTCCTCCCACAAGCAAAATCGGCGCCCGCACCCCCAAACGCTGGATGCGCCCTAGCGTCTGATTCACATGATAGGTGTCTGTGGTCAGTCGGGAGATCAGACTGGGAATGGTCACTTCGTCCAGCTGCCTTGCAGAAAGATGTTCGATCTTTTCATATAAATCATGACGGATCCGCCGTGTGGCATCCCTGGATACCGCAGAAGCTCTCCGGTTGGCAATTACATTTCCCAGAAGGGCAATCACCGCGCAGGCAGCCATAGCGATTCCCCATAAAAAGATAGCTCCCCGGTCTCCTGTGGGAACCACTTCATCAATCATGTGTGCCAAAATCCACGGAATCGCCAGATCCATCACCGTTCCCGCCAATTTAATGAGAAACCCGATCAGCATCCGCAGATATAAGGGTTTTATATATTCTAAAATTTTCTTCAATTCAATCCTCCCGGGTGCATCTCTGTAAAGCTACTTTATCCTCTGTTTTTCATTTTTTATGATACCAAAATGCCAGTGTGCGGTATCCTTTGCTTTCCATATCATGATGCCGTACACCCATCCGATAAAGAAAAAGTGCCACCCGGAAAAATCCGGATGGCACTAAAAGTACTTTTATGAATATTAGTTGGTGATAACGAGCTCGGTCTCTTTGTCGAAGACATGAATCTTCTCAGCATCCAGAGCAAATTTAACGGTATCGCCGGTTCTTGCAGTTGTACGCGGATCTACACGGGCAGTTACGTTAGCACCCTCTACATCGAAGTACAGGAATACTTCTGCACCAAGCAGCTCGTATACACGGATGGTGGACTCG
>OLRT01000873.1_pt1 | contig 22582 bp, 19 predicted proteins | sample 1672021 | NCBI WGS metagenome assembly OLRT01 (sample SAMEA3136637, study PRJEB25190) | human gut metagenome | reverse complement strand
GGGCGAGTTGGCGTGCATCCTCATGAACTTCCCCACGCCGTTCCCGAAAAAGAAGAAGGCGCACCTGCGCTTGACGTACCTCGACCGCCTTATGGGCTACCGCCGGCTTCTGCGCGAGGGCGCGGGCATCCGCCTGCGCACGGACAGCCAGCCGCTGCGCGACTTCTCGCTCACGCAGTTCAAACTTGCCGGCTACCGCGTGGTGCGACGCACCGACGACGTGCGCGCTGCGTGCCCCGACGAGCCGTGGAGCGCCTACGAGCGCAAACTTGTCGAGCAGGGCGCCCGCGCGCTCGGCGTGTTCGCCGTGCCGGGCCCCGCGCCGGCGCACGTGCAGCAAACGGCGCCGTTGTCTCTGGTCAGCTACTTGCCCGACAACCTTGACGCGCTCGATTACGTGCCGCACGGCATGCAGGGCTGCGTGGAGAACCTGCGCAACCGCCACGCGCATGAGCGCGCCCGCGGCGTGCCGGAGTTTCGCCCGCCCACCATCTAGCCGCATCGCCGCTCGCACCGCCTGTCGCCCGCTGTGCGGCGCGCTCAACATTTCCAATAACCGTTCGTCAGCTCTTATGCATCGCGCCTATAGCCGGCGTGGTAGCATGCTGCGCAGCGATACCAAGTGAAAGGGGAGAAACGTGTCGCAAACTCGTATTCGCACTTACGCCCAGGCCATGCGCCAGGCCAACAAGGAGGCGCGCGCAACGGTGGTTGCGCTTGCGTGCATCATCGTCGTGTGGCTGCTCGGCGGCTTTGGGCTTGCGGGCACCGACATTTGGGTGTTCCACACGCCGTTGTGGGTTATCGGCGGGTGCATCGCGCCGTGGATTGCGGCCATCGTGGCTGCCGTGGTGCTCAGCCGCCGCGTGTTCGCCGACTTCGACCTTGACGAGGTCGTCGCGGACAAGGACGGTGAATAGCACATGGGCAATCTTGTGGCGCTTATCCCGCTTGTCATTTTCCTGGCCGTAGCGCTTATCATCAGCTTCGTGGCGCGTCGCCGCTCGGCCGGCGAAGGCGGCTTCGTTAAGGAATACTTCATCGGCAACCGCACGCTTGGCGGCTTCGTGCTGGCCATGACCACCATCGCCACGTACGGCTCCGTCAGCTCGTTCGTGGGCGGCCCGGGGCAGGCCTGGATGGTGGGCTGGGGCTGGGTGTACATGGCTGTGGTGCAGGTCACGGCGCTGGTGCTGCTGTACGGCATCGTCGGCAAGAAGCTGGCGCTTGTGGCGCGCAAGCTTGACGCGGTCACCGTCATCGACATCGTGCGCGCCCGCTACAACTCCAACGTGCTGGCCAACATCAGCGCCATCATCGTCGTGCTGTTCTTCGCCGCCACCATGGTGGCGCAGTTCGTGGGCGGCGCGAAGCTGTTCGAGGCCGTCACGGGCTATTCGTACCTGGTGGGCCTTGTGCTGTTCGGCGCGGCGGTCATCCTGTTCACCACCATCGGCGGCTTCCGCGGCGTGGCGTTCACCGACGCGCTGTGCGGCATCATCATGCTGGTGGGCATCTTCGTGCTGGCGGGCGGCATCCTGGTTGCCGGCGGCGGCTACGAGAACACCATGGACACCATCAAGGCGAACCACCCCGCCATGCTCGAACCGTTCAGCGGCGGCAGCATGCCGGCGGGGCTGTACTTCACGCAGTGGCTGCTCGTGGGCATCCTCACGTTCGTGCTGCCGCAGTCCATGGTGCGCTGCATGGGCTTTAAGGATACGAAGGCTCTGCACGGCGCCATGATCACGGGCACCGTCATCATCGGCCTCATGATGATCGGCGTCACCTCGCTTGGCGTGCTGTCGGCCGGCGTGCTTACCGGCAGCCTTGCCGACTACGGCGCCAGCGTCGACAACATCATCCCGCAGGCCATCGCGCAGACGCTGCCCGCCTGGCTTGCCGGCGTGGCCATCATCGGCCCCATCGCCGCGTCCATCTCCACGGTGTCGTCGCTGCTCATTGCCTCGTCGTCGGCCATCATCAAGGACGTGTACCTGCATTCGTGCGAACAGCGCGGCAAACAGCCCTCCGAGCGCGGCATCGCGCGCGGTTCGCAGCTGGTCACGCTTGTGGTGGGCGTCATCGTGTTCGCCCTGGCCGTCGTGCCGCCCGACGTCATCTGGAAGATCAACATGTTCGCGTTCGGCGGCCTGGAAACGGCGTTTTTCTGGGTGATGGTGTGCGGCCTGTTCTGGCGTCGCGCCGGCAAGCTGGGCGCGCTGCTTTCCATGGCGGGCGGCACCGTGGCCTATTGCGCGTGCATGGCGGTGGGCTTCAAGGCGTTCGGCCTGCACCAGATCGTCATCGGTATCGTGGTTGCCGGCGCGCTCATGGTGGTGGGCAGCCTCATCGAGAAGCGCCCCGCCGCCGAGCAAAAGGCCGTCGACGCCGTGTTCTTCCCGGAATAGGAAACGCAGGGGTGAAAGGCGCGGGAAGCCGACGGTCTGGTTGCAACCTTGGTAACCGCGCAGGTGAATTTCGTGGCGTCGAGCGACAGCTCGACCCCAAATAGAAAGCGCGAAGCGCGTCGCCAAATTCCCGCTGGGGGCAGTGACGCGCTTCGCGCTTGTTTGTTGCTGGTGCACATTCGCCCAGCCCTACGTTGTGGTTGTGGGGCACCGCTCTCTTCGCCAGCTTTTATGCCAGCTGCTCGGTGAAGTCGCTGGGCGGGATGATACACATGCGCGTGCCGTTTTGCAGGCGGATGCGGCCGATGTGCAGCTTCAGGCGCCCGGCCGTTTCCAGATCGGTCATGCCGAAGCGAGACACCACAAGCTTCTGGCTTGCCTTGCCGGCCAGGGCGTACACGCGGCGCACGTCTTTCTCGTGCTCGCGCTCCTGCTTGTCAAGCGGCATCTCGGCGCTGTCGTAGTACTCGCGGCACGGGATAAAGCCGGCCACGAACCCGGCAACCACCAGCATCTTCGGCGACAGGCCCGCAACCTGGTCGTACGGCACAACCTGCACGGCGTCGGCGGCGTCGATGGTGGGGGCCAGCAGGCGAGCGCGGAAGCGTGCGGCCATGGCGGCGGCGGAGTTGTCTTCGCTGGCCAGACACAGGCTGCGCACTACGGCCGGGGCGGTTGCTCTCGCCTCGCCGGTTACCAGCTCGGCAAGCTTGTCCAGCAGTGCGGAACCTTCAAGCCTTGCGGCAGCTTCGATCACGAAAAGGCCCGCTGCGTGCGCATCGGCAACGCGCTTGGCGCCCACCACGTGGTCGATCTCGCCCGTGCCCACGGCCTGTGCGCCGCCCAGCACGTCGCGCAGCGCTGCCACCAGGCCCTCGTTGTGCTCGTCGGCGTACGTGCGCAGGTTCGCGATGGCGGAACTGTTGGCCAGCCAGTCGTTGTAGCCGCACCAGCAGCGCCATGCCAGCGCATTCTCGGGATTTGCCACCAGGTCAAGCGCCGTCAGCACGTGCGCCGGCACGCAGCGCGCGTTGTCGCGGATGTCGCCGCGCACGGGCTGGCGGTCGGTCAGGATGTGCGCGGGAACCTTTGCGGCAAGCAGGGCCTTCGTGATGTTGCGCGCCCAGATGCCGTTCGGCACGGCCACCACTACGTCGGCCGGGGACGCGCCCTCGGCAACGGCGTCGGCCACGCGCTTGGCCACGCCCACGAATTCGTTTTCGGGCTCGGGGAAGTCAAGCACCTCGGTCGCGCCTGCGGCAGCGCTGTCTGCGGGCCGGAACGCCACGGACTCCACAGCCGGGTCGGCCAGCAGCTTCGCGGTGGCCTGCGCGCCCGCGGCGCACGTGCGGCACTCGGTCAGCTCAACGTCGGCGACGCCGGCGTGCGCGTCCATGAACTCGTCCAGGCCGGCGGTGTACGGGTAGCTGTCGTACACTTCCACGCAGGCCACGCGGTCGCCCGCAATGGTAAGCGATTCGCGCGCCACCAGGCCTGCCAACAGCTGCGATGCCTTGCTGATGCGCTGGTAGTCGTCCACGAACACGTGGGCGAATGCATGGGCATCGCGCGCGCCGGCATGGCTGCGCAGGTAGTTCACGGCCAGGTTGCCCAGTTCGGGCTCAAGGATGCTGCGCGTGAACGCCAGGTTCGCCTTCACCAGCTCATGGATGTTCGATTCCTCGCCGGCCAACAGCCAGTCCTCATCGTCGTCGGCAAGCTCGGTCCAGCTGCGGTAGAAGAATTTCAGCATCTCGCGCAGGCGCTTCGGGCGCAGGCCGCTGACTTTCATGTCCTCAAGCAGGAACAGCTTCTCGTAATCGGTCAGCAGGCGCGGCTCGCGGCCCGACCAGCGGATGGCCTCGGCGTCGCCCATCACGTCGAGCGCCAGCGCGCGCGGCGTGGTAACCGCAACGTCGGCGGCGCTTACGCCCGCAGCTTTGGCGGCGGCGTCAAGGCGCGCCTTGAACGCCAGCGCGGCTTGCGGCGTGGCGCACAGCACCAGCACGTCGGTGACTTTCGCGCCCTGCTTCAGTGCCTTGACCGCGCGGTTGATAAGTTCCTGCGTTTTGCCGGTGCCCACACCGCCAACGATGCGCGTTGCGGCAACCTGCGATTGATCCTGCGTCATTTCAGACCTCCCAGCTGATGTCTGCATATACCTATATATGGCGAACGCGTTGGCCCTGTGCCCCGCTGCGAGCATTGGCGCTCTTGCGCGGCGAACGCCAGAACCTTGCGTTCCGATGAGCGAACGCGCAAGCGTATCCGCGGTATATTCCATAAAGCAACGAACGCTTTACCTTGCGTTCGCAAAGCCCCCTTCGCCACGTGCGGCGATGCTTGCCGGCTGCGACGGGGGAGTGGGACAAAGGGACTGTCCCTTTGTCCCACTTTTGCGCTTCGCGGAACGGAGGGGGTGCGAGGCGAAGCGCGTTTCAATGGTGCAAGGGGGAGCGGCGCCCTCTTCTGTGGGGAGGGAGGGGGGTGAGAGAGCGCTGTTCCCGGGTAGAAGGTGGCCTATCCCCCAAGGCCCTTGCTAAGCCACCCTCTACCCGGGAGGCCGGGCGCGCGGCCCGGCGATCCCCGTCGTGCTGCGCGGGAAGTACCAGTTCCCGCGCTGGCTGCCGGCCGGCAAGGCGCCTGTGCGCCCGCCGCCCGCAAGCCCCGCCAGCGTGCACATGCCGCCGGCGGCAAATCCTGCAGCAATGGTGTTGCCGCAGGTCAAGCAACTACTCGTTCTTCGCCAGCGTAACTTTCTCGCCTTTCTTGGCGATCAGCGGCATGGTGATGGCGTTCGCGGGGCACGCGTCCACGCAGCTGCGGCACTTCGTGCACTCGCTCCAGGCGGCCTTGGAAAGCTCGGGGTGGCGCGGGTCGATGCCCTCGTTGCAGGCCTTACCGCAGCGGCCGCATGTGGCGCCCTTGCTGGTTTCCAAGCACTTCGCGTCATCGATGGTAGGCTTGAACGTGCGGTTCAGCTTCGCGATAAGGCTCATGAACGCCGACAGCGGGCACAGCTTGTGGCACCACTTCTTGAACAGCACCACTTCAGCGATCAGCAGCGCCGGCACCACGATGAGCGACCACGTGACGTCGCCCTGGCCGAACAGGTTCACCAGCAGCAAAATGGTGGCGAACGTCAAGCCGATGGGGCATACCAGGCAGAACACCGGGAAGCCGAAGATGAACGTGGACACCAGCGCGCCGCCCAGCACGAAATGACGGGCGTCAACGGCGTCGCCGCGCTTCTTCGCGCAGCTGGCGCAGCCGGCCAGGCCCTTCGCGTCCTTCTCGCAGCCGGTGGCAAGCGCGGCCTTCTCCTCGTCGGTCAGCGGGGCCACGTTGGCGGCCTTGGTGCCGTCGGCGTCTTCGGCCTTCGCTTCTTTAGCTTGCGGCTTGCTGAACAGGTCGCGCAGCTTCTGCACCAGCGGTACCGGGCAGATCCAGCCGCAGAACGCGCGGGCGAAGATGACGATAAGCACCACCATGATGACCAGCGACACCAGTGCGCGCGGCACCATCATCTTGCTGGCAAGCATGGTGCCCAGCGCGCCCAGCGGGCACAGGATGGAGATGTCCCAGATGCCCGGCGCTGAAATGGTGCCGATGCCCAGGTTCGTCAAAAAGCCGACGAATACAATGACGATGACGGCAAGCGCCGTTAAGGTGCGCAGCGTCTTCGAATTCTTTTTCATGACCGCACCTTACCTTTCTACCTGGTCAAGCGGCTGGATGGTGATTGCTCGCGCCGTGGCGCCCTCGGAAATGGAACCGTTTTGCAGCGACACGCACACGCTTTCGCAGGCGCCGCAGCCGTTGCATTTGTTCTCAAGGACCACCGGGCGATTATCGCCGTCAAGCTCCATGGCCTGGTAGGGGCACGCGTCGTAGCAGAAGCGGCAGCCGATTAGCTTGTACGCCAGGCACCAGTCGGTGTTGATGACGGCGCGGCCGATGATGGTGTTCTCCTTCGTGGCGCCGGCCGGCAGCTCAAGCGCCTTCGTGGGACAAGCGCTTACGCACAGCGGGGTGCCGCCGTTTTCCTCGGTGCACCAGTCGCAGTAGTTGTCGCTGAAATCGAACGTTGGCGTGCGCATGTTCAGGATGCCGTCTTCGATGTGCGCCGGGCGAATGACGTCGCGCGGACAGATCTCGTAGCATTTCTCGCAGCGGATGCACGCGCTGATCAGGCGCTCATCGTCCTGGCCTCCCGGAGGGCGGATAATGGCCTGCGGGGCCACGTACTTCAGCCCGCCCAAGCCCAGCATCACGGCGGCGCCGCCGATACCCAGGCACAGCGTGCGGCGGGTCATTCCGCCGGTTTTCTCCTGCTTTTCGGCAGCTTGCGCCCTTGCCGCGCCCGCTGCCTGGCTCGTCTTGTCCGCGCGGCCTTCGGGCAGGTCCGTGCGGTTTTCTGTAGTAGTCATCGCTCCTTCTTTCTTGTGCCCGATGTCGGCCCCCACGCCGGCGCCCTCCACGCCGGGAAACCTTGCAGTGTCACCGCGGCGCGCGCCGGTTTCAACGCGCCCGCCGCGGGCGGTGCCTATTCCTCGTCGGTGAGGACGTCGTCCAAAAACGCCTTGTCGGTGTTCAGGAAGCCATCGGTCAGATACGCCAGGCCCTGGTACAGGTCGGTTTTCGCGAAGCGCTTCATGTCGGCCGTCATCATGGGCACCCAGGACAGCAGGTGGTCTTCCAGGAAGTTCTGCTGCGTGGTTAGAAGCGCGGCGGCCTCATCCTCGTCGCCGCGGCGCAGCGCCTCAACGGTGTGGTTGGCCAGGATCTGCTCGAACTCCAGCTCCAGCGCCACGTGGTCTTCGCCTTCCTTCCAGCTGTCCTGCTTGTCCAGGCCAGCGGAGCGGTAGATGGCCAACACCTCGTCGCGGGCGTCTTGCATGAGCAGGCGCTTCTCGGACGTGTACACGCTTTCGAACGGGTAAGCGGCCGAGAAGGCGTCCACGCCGTGGCCGATGAACACGCGCGTGTAGTCTACGGCCAGGTCGGTCAGGCTGTTCTCCCAGGTGTTGGACAGGTACTTCGCCAGGCGCAGGTAGCCCTCGTCAACATCGGAGTTGCCCGTGGCGGCAGGGAAGCGCATGCCGTGCAGCTGGTCAAGCAGTTCCTGGTCGATTTCCACGCGGAACAAGCGGCTGAGCAGGCCGTACGTTGCGGCACGCTGCTCAATCAGCTTGATAAGCTCGTCCATGGTTGCCTCTTCGGCGGTGTTGGTGTTCTCGGCCATGATTACTTCTCCTCGTATTCGGCCGTGGGCTCGTCCACGACATCTGCCAGCATTTCCAGGCCCTGCTTACCGATTTCGGTGGTAAACCACGCCTTACGCCATTCAAGCGCGTCGCATTTTTCCAGCTTGTCCACGAAGTGCGGCGCGTACAGGCGCGGCTTCTGCACCAGCGGGTCGTTGTCCACGACGCCGTTGATGGTGGGCGTGGTGGCGCCGGACGCGTCGTTGCACAGCATAAGGATGCGCTTGTAGATGGTGGCGTACTTCGCGTCTTCCTCAAGCAGGGTGCGCAGGCGGTCGATGGGCTTGTCGGAATCAAGTTTTGCCTGGCCAGCCTCGGTGATGCGCCAGAACACCTCAACGGGTTCGGCGGCTTCCAGGTACTCCACGCCGTCCACGACGACGGTCTTCGGCTCGGTTTCAACCTCGTCGGCCGGCGTGCCGTCGGCGGTGACGCGCTCGATGGCGCCGGCGCGCTCAAGCAGGCTGCACAGGTTTGCGGCCGTGTACACGCTGAAGTTGTCTTCCTGCAGTTTATCGACGTGCGCGTTCACGTCGGTGACGGTTTGCGGCTCTTCCACGAAGGCCAGGATGCCCAGCAGCACCTTGCGGCGCGGGGCCATGGATTTGAACAGGTCGTCGATGCGCTCTTCGGGCGTGCGCGTGTCGACGGGCTCGGCCGGCTGTTCGCCGGGCGTATCGGTTGCGGCGCTGATAGCAGCGATGTCGCCGCCCTCGTCCTCTTCTTCGTCGGCGCCGGTGTCCTCTAGCGGATCGAACTCATCAAGCTCGGAATCGAACAAATCGAAAGTGGAATCAGACATGCTCCGCCCCTCCCAGACATTGCTTACAACAAAACAAGCGCCAGCCCAAGCGGCTCGACGCTACAGTGCCGGCCCGTCAGGCCGACTCCGGGAACTTCACCCCTGAAGCTCCGACTTTTGCAAACATGTCTGCCGCGTGCCTCTCGCACGCAGGCGGACTCCCCGCAACCGATGATAGGGGTGGCGCGCCGGCGGTGTCAAGGGTTGATTTCGCGCGGTTCGTTATGCTTTCTGTAGGATAAAAGCAAGGCTGCCCGCAACGCTTTCGGCAACTGGCGTTTGACAACGCGCCGGCGGTTGCGCGATACTTCGCGACGGGGTTTGGGGAAGAATCCAAGTGGAAGGCAGTACCGACGCGCGCGGGGGCGTGCGCGGTCCGCATTGCTCTCAGGAAAGGAAGATGAGCCATGACCGCTTTTATTCGACCCTCTTTAATTTTGCATATGGACCTGGACGAACGTTTATTCAGCGACGAGCAGGTTGCCGACATTAAGCGCTCGTATTCCTACGTGGCGCCATCGCTGGTGCAGTCGCATGCGCCGGCCGACGAAGCGCGTGTGGAGAACGTGATGCGCTTCATGATCAAGCTGCACCGCCCGTATTGGGACAAGTCCAACGCCGACGCCGAAGAGCTGTGGCAGGGCGTCATGCCGAAGTGGCTGCACAACATGTTCGCGAAGGTGTCGAACACCATCACGGCTGCTAACAACATCCACGCTGAAAACGGCGAGCCGGCGTTTCCGTATCACTGGCTTGAGCTGGAGTTCGGCGACAACGCGCTTATGGCGGTGAAGACGGGCAGCGACTCGTCGTTCCCGGCCGAGGGCGTGGACATGGTCGAGCGCGTGCGCGGCCTCATGAACGAGGGTGTGCTGGGCGAAGGTATCGCGTGCGTGCGGATTCCGTCGCGCGCCAGCTACGAGGCTCAGTTGGCCGCCGCCGAGGCGGCACAGGCGCAAGCCGAGGCCGAGCAGGCCGCTGGGGCTGCGGAAGAGCAGGCTGCCGAGGTCGACGAAGCTGCAGGTCAGGAAGCCGTTGCGGCCGCCGATGTCGTTGCCGAGGGCGAGGCCGCTGAGTTTGCTGAGGCCGGCGAGGCAGATGCGGCCGAGCAGCCCGAGCCCGCGTTTGCGGCTCCGGTGCTCCCCGCGTTCGACGTGGATTACGGCACGTGGGGAATCGAGTACGCCGACGGCACCGTGCGCGAGTTCGATGCCGCAACGGGCGTGTTCAAGTAGCGTTTTCGCGAAGGCGGGGCAGTCGGCCTCTGCCTTCGCGCTGTTTGCCGGCGTTAATGTTTCAGGTCGTGGGGGCGACTGGTGTGGGGGAACCGCTATACTGGCGGTTTGCAAGGGGGTAGACGAGAAAGGGGCAGCAATGCCAAGTGCAAAGAATTTCTTCGGTCTGCTCGAAAAACTGCAGAGTGCCGATATCACGGTTCACCAGAACCGCTGCGCCGTTGTGCGCAATCGCAACGCAAAATGCCTGAAATGCGCCGAAGTGTGCACGTCAGGTTGCATTTCTTATGAGGACAACGAGCTGATCATCTCGCCGGAAAAGTGCATCGGCTGCGGCACGTGCGCCACCGTGTGCCCGACGTGCGCGCTTGAGGCGCACCGTCCCAACGACGCCGAGCTGCTGCATCAGTGCATCCAGGCTATGCGTGCCGCCGATGGTGAGGTCATCATCGCGTGCGAGCAGATCGTGAATGCCGCCGAAGGCCTGATCGACCGCACGAAGGTTGTGTCCGTTACGTGCCTGGGTCGCGTCGAGGAAAGCCTGCTCACTACGCTGGCCGTTGCCGGCGCCAAGCACGTCAGCCTTGTTGAGGGCAAGTGTGGCGAATGCCCGCACGCCACCGGCTTCCACATGGCCGAGCAGGTGCGCGACACCGCCAATACGCTGCTGGAAACCTGGAACAACGGCATGCGCGTTGACCTGGTAGCCAAGTTCCCGCGCTGTGCGCGCCTGGAGGGCAAGGCCAGTTTCGACGCCGACAAGCGCCACTTCTTCGAGGAAATGAAGTCCGAGGCCAAAACGGCCGCCGGCACCACGGCCGATTTCGCCGTGAAGGAAACGCTGGGCATCGAGGACAAGCCCGAGTCGCGTTTCCAGAAGGTTATGGAAGACGGCACGCTGCCGCACTTTATTCCCGACCGCCGCGAGCTTTTGCTGAACAGCTTGGCCAGCCTGGGCGAGCCGCAGGACGTGATGATCGAGACGCGTCTGTGGGGCCACGTCATCATCGACCCGGACAAATGCAGCAGCTGCCAGATGTGCGCCACGTTCTGCCCGACGGGCGCCATCAGCAAGTTCACCGACGAGGACGGCACGTTCGGCGTGGAGCACTTCCCGGGCGATTGCGTGAAGTGCCGCTGCTGCACCGATATCTGCCCGAAGCAGGCACTGACGTTGTCCGACGAGGTGTTCGCCGTCGACTTGCTGTCGGGCGCGGTAGAGCGCTACGAGATGAAGCCGCTGGCGCATCCCATCGGCGACCCGCACCAAATCTGGCACACCATGAAAGACCTGCTTGGCTGCGACCAGGTTTACGAACGCTAAGCAAGCAAGAGGCCGTCCCAAGGGGCGGCCTCTTTTGCGCGAGGTTACGGCTTACTGCACCCTTTCAGCCCGCTTTCAGGGTTCACCGTATACTGTTGGCTGAACGATTGCGCCCGCGGCTTGGCGGGGCATTCGTGCTTGGCTTGGCGCGAACTTGCGGTTACGAAAGGCACACCATGCAGATTCTCATCGTGGAAGACGACGTACGTCTGGCGCAGGCGCTTGCGCATATCTTGACGGAAAACCACTACGGCGTCGACGTGGTGCACAACGGCGCCGATGGCCTGGCGTATGCGGAAAGCGGCATCTACGACGTGGTCATCCTTGACGTCATGCTGCCGAAGATGGACGGCTTCACCGTGGTGGCTGAGCTGCGTCGCAAAAACGTCAGCACGCCGGTGCTGCTGTTGACGGCGCGCGACGCCGTGCCCGACAAAATCACCGGCCTTGACAGCGGCGCCGACGACTACATGACCAAGCCGTTCAGCCCCGCCGAGCTGCTGGCGCATTTGCGCGCGCTCACGCGCCGCCAGGGCGAGGTGGTGTTCGAAAAACTTGCGGCGGGCGACTTGTCGCTGAACCTGGAAAGCTACGACTTGACGTGCGGACAGAAGACCATCCACCTGTCGTACAAGGAGTTTTCCCTGGCCAAAGTGCTTATGAGCAACCCGGGCCAAGTGGTGTCGAAAGAGCTGCTCATCGAGCGGGTGTGGGGCATCGAGTCCACGGCCGAGGACAACAACGTGGAAGCCTACGTTAGCTTCCTGCGCAAAAAGATGCGCTTCCTGGGATCGAAAGCGTGCATCGAGACCATCCGCAAGGCCGGTTATCGGCTTGCCGTCGACGGCCAGTCTGCGGCGTAAGGCGGCGCGCGCATGCTGAAGAAGCTCCGCATCAAGTTCATCGCCCTGAACATGATTACCGTTGCCGTGGTGCTGACGGCGGTGTTCGTCACCATCTGCGTGGTGAACTACCAGCAAAGCGTGGCGGTGGTTGAGGCCACGCTGAACGACGTGGTGAACCAGGCGTCCGATCATCAGGGAAAACAGCAGCCTGGCAAAGATGGGCAGCCGGGCAAAGACGGCCAGCCCGATGGCGGTGCGGCGCCGGAGGGCGGGGATGCTTCGGCCGATCAGGCCGCCGCAAGCGGGGAAGGCGGCCAGCCTGCCGTCGCGGCGCAAACGCCTGACGGCGGCTCGGCTTCGGCCGCCTCTTCTTCTGACGCGACGGGCAAGGACTCTCCTACCGCAACCGGCGCTGGCGCAAGCACGTTTACCGCTGGCGTTGCCGATGATGCGGACGGGTTCGGCGGGCCCACCATCGGCGGGCGCGACAAGGGCGGCGGCCAGGTTATTCCCGTGGCGCTGTTTACGGTAGACGTCAACGGTGTCACGGCGGCGTCGGGTCGCTTCAACACGGCATCCATCAGCGACGACGTGCTTGAGCAGGCGGGCGCCGAGCTTGCCGATGCCGCCGAGGGCTTCGGCAAGCTTTCCGATTCCGGCCTGTTCTACTTGAAGCGCCAGGCGGGCGGCGTCATGTACCTAGCGTTCGCCGATATCAGCTCGGCGCGGGGCTGGGAAAGCCTTGCGGCAACGCTGGCTGTCATCGAGGTTGCCACGCTGGCCGTGTTCTTCGTCATCAGCCTGTTCTTCAGCCGCTGGGCGCTTGGCCCCGTGGCGCGTGCATGGGTGCAGCAGCGCCGGTTCGTGGCCGACGCCAGCCACGACCTGAAAACGCCGCTTACCGTCATCCTGGCGAACACGTCCATCGCCCTTGAGCACCCCGAGCGCAGCGTTGCCAGCCAAAGCCAGTGGCTTGAAAGCACGCAGCACGAGGCTGAGGCCATGCAGGGCCTGGTGGGCGATTTGCTGGAGCTGGCGAAGATGGACGAGGAAGAGGCCGCCGCAAGCGCGGGAGCGCCGCGGGCGAATTTCGAGCCCGTTGACCTGTCCGACCTGGTGGAGGGCGAGCTTTTGCAGTTCGAGTCCGTGGCGTTCGAGCGCGGCGTGCAGCTGGAATCGTACGTGCAGCCCGGCATCTCGCTTTCCGGCAACAAGCAGCGCTTGCGCCGGTTGGCCAGCACGCTTATCGACAACGCATGTAAGTACGTTGACGAAGGCGGCGTGGTGGAGGTGACTCTTTCGGAGACGGGCAAGCACGCGAAGCTTACGGTGCGCAATACCGGTGCGCCTATTGCGCCCGAAGACCTGCCGCATGTGTTCGATCGCTTCTATCGCGCGGACAAGGCGCGCACCAGCGGCGCGGGCGGCCACGGCCTGGGGCTCGCCATCGCGCGCGCCATCGCCGAAGAGCACCACGTTCACGGCAACGTTTCCAATAAAGTAAGAGCTGCGGAGGCGCAGGTTGCCCGGACATCATTTAGTGCTGGCCGGGCGGTGGGGCGACGGGGCACCTGATGACGCTGCGACACCAGGCGCCCCGTCGCTTCGGGTCCTTTGCCGCTCTCGCTTCCTCGCCACATTGCATCCCCGCGGTGTTCGCTTTCCGCTTACCGCGTTGCTTTCGTGGATGCCCGGCGGGCGGGCGCATCGGTGCTATCATACGTGTTTACTTGCAAATCACGGAACAAGCGAGGCCATCCATGCTTTTGTGCGCGCAGTACGTGCTTCCCATCACTTCGGAGCCCATCCACAACGGCGCCGTGCTCGTTCGCGACGGCGTTATCCGCGACGTCGGAACCGCCGCCATGCTCAAGTTGCGCTATCCCGACGAGGAAACGTCCGATTATGGCCAGGCGGCGCTGCTGCCCGGTTTCGTCGACCTGCACACGCACCTGGAAAACGCCGTGCTGCGCGGCATCGTGCACGACGTGCCCTACGCAACGTGGATTATGACCATGCGCGAGCTGTCCGCGAAGCTCGATGTGGCCGACTGGTACGACTCGGCCATCCTTGGCGGCCTGGAAGCGCTTTCCAGCGGCATCACCACCGTCGCTGACATCACGGCGTCGGGCGCCAGCTGCACGGCCACGCAGAAGCTCGGCATGCGCAGTGTCATCTACCGTGAGGTCGGCGCCATGGATCGCCGCCGTGTGGATTTCGCCATGCACCAGGCCGAAAACGACCTCATGCACTGGCGCGAAGAGGTTGATTCCAGCCGCGTCACCATCGGCCTTTCGCCGTCGGCCGTGTTCGCGTGCCATCCCGAGATGTTCCGTAAGGTGGCGCAGTTCGCCAAAAAGGAGAACGTGCCCGTTGCGCTGCGCCTGGCCGGCGATCGCGAGGAATGCGATTTCGTGCGCTACGGATCCTCGCCGTTTTCCGTGCACTCCATGGACACCAAGCGCGGCTTCGTGGAGATTCCGCCGTGGTTGCCCACGGGCACCACGCCGGTGAACTACGCGCTGAACTGGGGCGCGTTCGAAAGCGACAACGTCATGATGGTGCACGGCGTTTACGTCAGCGGCCACGACATTCGCAAGCTGAAGGAATACGACGTATCCATTGCCAGCTGCCCGCGCATCAACGCGCAGCTGGGCATGGGCGTGGCCCCGCTGAGCGAGTTTTTGAACAACGGCCTGCGCGTGGGCCTGGGCACCGACAGCCCCGCCGCCACCGACTCCACCGACATGATCGCCGAGATGCACATCGGCATGCTGCTGCAGCGCGCCGTGAACTCGCGCGAGTTCATGCAGTCGGAAACCATGCTGGAAATGGCCACCATGGGCGGCGCTCGCGCGCTGAAGATCGACGACAAGGTGGGCAGCCTTGACGTGGGCAAGCAGGCCGACGTCATTGCCGTCGACCTGTCCGGTTCGCATCAAACGCCCACCACCGACCCCGTTTCCTCGGTGGTCAACGCCTGCAGCGGCTCCGACGTGATGATGACCATGGTTGCCGGCAAGGTGCTGTACGAGAAGAACCATTGGCACGTGGGCGTGGAGGTGGCGCGCAACATCGCTCGCGTCATCGAGATTCGCAGCAAGTTGAGGTAGGACATGGGAACGAATCAAAAGCTTACGGCAAAGCAGAAGTCCGAGCGCATCAAGGCTGCTCAGGAACGTGAACGCAAGGAGAAGGCCCGCCGCGAGCGCGCCGAGCGCACGAAGAAGATCTTCACCATCGTCGTGTGCATCATCCTGGTGCTGGCGTTGGGCATTCCCACCATCGCGCTGTCCGTGCTGTCCATGTAGGCAACGCGTGTCCAAGTTGCACGTTGCGGGCGCTCCGTCGTTTCGGCGGGCGCCCGTTTTGCGTTTCGCCAAATTCCCCAGGAATACTTTTTCTGTAGAGGACTTGCGCTCGAAGGCGCTTCGGGCGAATGTGCTACTATAAATGGCTGTTGTTGTGCGCTTCGCTGGCGCCGCAACGGAAGTAGTGGACATCTTACAAAGGGGATTGCTTTGTTTGGTATCGGTGGATTTGAGCTATTCCTCATTCTGCTGTTCGGATTTCTGCTGTTCGGCCCCGACAAGCTGCCTGCCATGGCGAAAACGTTGGGCAAGGCCATCGGCAAATTCCGCAACGCGCAGGAGGAAATGAACAAGGTTATCAAGAACGAGGTGTACGACCCCGATTCCGACGAACCGTTCAAGAACCCGCTTGACGTTATGGAAAAGGCCGCCGACGCGGGCAAGAAGGCCGCGAATGGTGCTAGCAAGGCGGTGAGCAGCGCTAGCAAGGCCGTGTCGCAGGCAACGCATTCCGCGCCTTCGAAGGCCGCTTCCCAGCAGCCGCGCACCGTTGCGAAGCAGGAAAGCTTCAGCGAGCGCAAGGCCCGCTACGACCGCGAGCGCGCTGCCAAGCAGGCCGCCGATGCCGAGAAGGCCGAAGCTGCCAAGCAGGCCGCCCTTGCCGCCGCCGACGCGAAGTCCACCGAGGCCGCAACGCCTGCCGCCGCCGCCCCGGCTTCTGCAACACCTGCTGCCAACCAGTCCGCATCTACCGAAGCAAAGGGGGAATAACCGATGCCTATCGGACCGGCGCGTATGCCCCTTTTCGATCACTTGGGCGAGCTGCGCATGCGCTTGGTGCGCATTGTCGTGTGCCTGCTCATCGGCGTGTGCGTGTTCTACTTCGCCACGCCTACCATGGGTCAGTTCCTCATGATCCCCATCGCCGACTACCTGCCGAAGGGCCCCGACGGCTTGCCGTCGTTTATGGCCATCGACCCGTTCGAGGCGTTCGGCACCCGCTTCAAGATTTCCATCTGGGCGGCCATCGTGGCCTGCTCGCCGGTTATCTTGTGGCAGCTGCTGGCGTTTTTCCTGCCGGCGCTTAAGCCCAACGAGCGCAAGTGGTTCATCCCCACGTTCGTTGCCGCCGTGGCGCTGTTCATTGTGGGCGTAGTGTTTTGCTACTGCATCATCCTGAACCCGGCGTTCCAGTGGTTGACCGACCAGGCGCTTGGCCTGGGCACCGTTACGCCGCGCATGTCTACGTATGTGGACATCATCATCAAGTTCCTGCTAGGCTTCGGCGTTGCCTTCGAGCTGCCGCTGATCATCTTCTACCTGGTGGTGTTCAACGTGGTGCCGTACAAGAAACTGCGCAACAGCTGGCGCGGCATCTATGTTGGCCTGCTGGTGTTCTGCGCCATCATCACGCCTGACGCTTCGCCGATCACCATGGCGCTCATGTTCGCTGCGCTGATCGTGCTGTACGAGGTGTCGCTGCTGTTGGCGCGCGTGGCGCTGCGCAACCGCATCAAGAAGCAGAACGATGAGCTGGCGAAGGAAGAGGCCGAGGAAGCCGGCATCAACAAGCCGAAAACGCTGAAGGCCGTCAAGCGCAAGTAGCCAGGCCGCAGGCTTCGCAAACTTGCTTGCTGTTTTACCGCTTGCTGTTACTGATTGTTCCGGAAGCCCGTGCAAATGCACGGGCTTCCGCGCGTTTCGGTGCTTTGCGGGGATTCGCGGGGCGTGTTGCTGTTGATGGGCTAGTATGGATGCGTATCATCCGTGCGCGGCTTGGGGCCGCGCGCATCGCGTGTGCAAAGGAGCATCATGCACGAACTGGGAATCATGACGGGCGTCATGGACGCAGTGGAGCAAACCGCTGCGCAAGCCGGTGCCACGAAGGTGCTGAAGGTGGTGCTGTCCATCGGCGAGATGACCGAGGCCATCGAGGACTCGTTGCGCTTCGCGTTCGAGGTGCTGACGGAAGGTACCATCAGCGAGGGCGCGGAGCTTGACATCAATATCGTGAAGCCGAAAAGTCGCTGCCTTGACTGCGGCGCCGAGTACGAGCACGACCGCTTCCACATGATGTGCCCGAAGTGCGGCAGCTACGCCACGCAGCTGATTGCCGGACGCGAGATGCAGATTGATTCCATCGAGGTCGATTTGCCCGACGACTAGCGCTTTGGCGTCGCTGCAAGATTTTACTTTGCGGGCGTTGGAGCGCTCGCGTCGGGTCTTGCGCCTTGGCTTGTGGCGGCGTTGCCGCGGCAGGACTGGGTGCTAAGCTTGCGGCCCGATTTGCTGCGCGGGTGCCCTCGGCTGCTTCGTTGAGAGCTGCTTGGGCAGAGGTTCGCCGCATGCTTTTTGCACTATTCGCCATCACCAGGAAGGAGCGCCGTGCGTATGGATACGAAGCAATCTGCTTTCATCAAAAGCGATCAAATGGCGGCCGCTTTGCGCCGTCGCTTCGCCGAGCACCACGTGTACCTGCTTGACCTGCTGGCCAGCCCCGGTTCGGGCAAAACGTCCACCATCCTGGCCACTATCGAGGCGCTGCGCGACGAGTTCAACATCGCCGTGGTTGAAAGCGAAAAAGCCAGCACCGCGGATGTTGAGCGCATCAAGGCGCAGGGCATCGCGGCCGTGCGGGTTGACGTGGACAGCGCGTGCTGCCTGGACGCCGAAGCGCTCAGCTGTGCCGTCGATGAGCTGGATTTTGCCCGCCTTGACCTAGTGATTGTGGAGAACGCGGGCATCCTGGCGCGTCCCGCCGACTTCGACCTGGGCGAGAACGCGAAGGCGGTGATCTTGTCTGTGTCTGAAGGCGACGCCAAGCCGCTGGAATGTCCAGGCGCATTTCGCGCGTCGCAGGCTGTGGTGTTGAACAAGGTGGACACCGTGGAGGCGTTCGACTTCGATCGCCAGGCGTTTTGCGAAAACGTGCGCCAGGTCAACCCGCAGGCGCCTATCTTCCCGATTGTGGCAACGAAAGGCGAAGGCGTGGAGGAATGGGCCACATGGCTGGCCGAGCAGATTCGCGCCATCCAGTAGCATTTTCAATATATTTTAGTCTGGTGGGCGGTGCGTCTGCCACGCCCACGCTTGAAAACGGCGTGCTGCACGTCAACTATCAGCAGGTGCAGGTCATGTCCGCCATCCTGATGGTGGGACTCTCGCCGCTGACGAAGGCCTCGGCCACCGCCGGCGAAAGCCAGGCCGACGCGCCTATTCCCGATCAGGTGTGGCTTGAGGCCGGCAACGGCCAGAACGCCGGCTTGGGCAAAAACGATACAGATACGGGCTACGTGCTGTGGAACTTCACGAACACCCATGCGGCAAAGACGACCGGCATCAGCGTGAAGAAGGTGTGGAACGACGAGAACGACGTGGACGGTCTGCGTCCGGCATCGGTGACAGCCGAGCTATGCTACGTGAACGAGGCTGGCGAAACGCCGCAAGCGCTAAAGGATTCGCAAGTGCAGAAGGGCCCGGCCGCGGGCCCTTCTGTGTATGCTTTTCGTCCTGTTGCCAAGCTGTGGGCGTTTCGCAATAGCCCGGAAACATGGCTTGGGCATACTGACACGTGAAGGAATCCCGCTTGCGCTGAAAGGACGGCTTATGCGAGCGAACGATATGTACCAGGCGTGCGCCGAAGCGCTGCGCGCCTATGCGGAAGGCGCCGGCTTCACCGACATGGTGGTGGGGCTTTCCGGCGGCATCGACTCGAGCGTTATCGCCACGTTGTGCGCCGACGTGTTCGGCCCCGAGCACGTGCACGGCGTCATGCTGCCGGGCCCGTACTCCACCGACCACTCGCTTGACGATGCGCGCGAGCTGGCGGAGAACCTGGGCATCGAAACGCACGTCGTGTCCATCTGCGAGCCGTTCGAGGCGTTCGAGGCGGTGCTGCGCCGTTCGGGCTGCGGCAAGCTGGCCGGCACGGCGTCGGAGAACACCCAGGCGCGCTGCCGCACCGTCGTGCTTATGGCGCTTTCGAACGCGAACAACTGGATGTTGGTGAACACAGGCAATCGCAGCGAGTCCATGATGGGCTACTCCACGCTGTACGGCGACACGGCCGGCGCGTTCGCCCCCATCGGCGGCCTGTACAAAACCGACGTGTACGCCATCGCTCGCTGGCGCAACGAACGCGCCGAGCGCGACGGGCAGGTGCCGCCCATCCCCGAGCACGTGTTGGTGAAGCCGCCCAGTGCCGAGCTTGCCCCCGGCCAGGAGGACGAGAAGTCCATGGGCATCGACTACGCCACGCTTGACCGCATGCTCATCGCGCACTACGAGCATGGTGTGAACGAGAACGGCCTGGTGGAAGCCGGGTTCAACCGCGCCGACGTCGAGCGCGTGCTGGCGAAGGTGGAGTCGCAGGCGTTCAAGCGCGCCCTCGAGCCGCCGTTCCCGGACACGAAGTTCTACGACTAGGTGTGCGGCTGCGCGTCGTCCCGCGCAAGGCGTGCCGGGCGATGCGCGTGATGCGTGTGCTTTGGGGTGGGAGAGCGGTTGCGTGCGATTCCGCGAACGCGTGGCGGTTGGCTTGCCAGCGCGGCCTCGCGCAAGCGGGGCGCAATCTGGCCCTGCACCCACGTGCCGGCGATATGCCTTTGGCGCGAATATCTGACGCATTCTGGAAGGGGCGGGCGTGTGCCTGCCCCTTCGGCGTTACCATGGCTTCGATAACCAACCAAACGGCGGCCCGCTTTTTCTTGCAGGCCGCCGTTTGCCGGCTGAAAGGCTTACTTGCATGCAGCGTCGAGCGTTCTTCAAGCTTGTGGGCGCGGCCGCGGCCGTCGCGGCGGTGCCGGCGTTTTCCGCCTGTTCGGCGGTGTCGACCCCGTCGGCCGAGGGCACGGGCGTGCTCGGCCAGCCCGCGGTGTCGTTTTCCGCGTCTGTGGACGTGCTTATCCTAGGCAGCGGCGTGGCAGGGCTTTCGGCCGCCATGGACCCGGCCGAGGCGGGGCTTTCGGTCATGGTGGCCGAAAAGCTTGACGTGCTGGGCGGCGAAAGCTATGAGTCGAACGCCGTCATGGACGTGGTGGGCAGCAAGGTGCAGAAAGATGCCGGCATCACGGAAAGCTGCGACGACGTGTGGCCCAGCCGTCGCGAAACGCTGAGGGCCGCGGGCGTGACCGACCTCGAATTCGCGAAACGCCTGTTCTACGCCGCGCCCGAGTGGGTCGACCGCATGCGCGACTCGTATGGCGCGCAGTTCGACGACCCCGCCACGTACACGGCCAACGAGGCGAACCGCCGCCGCGTGCTGCCGAAAAACGGCATCGGCGACACGGAAAGCATCATGATGCCGCTGCGCGACAGGCTGTCCAGCAAAGGCGTGCAATTCTCCACGGGCTATTGCGCCAGCGCGTTCATCCTTGACGAGGACAACCACGTGTGCGGCGTGCGCTTCGTCACGGGCAAGGAAGCCCCCACGGTCACTGACGTGCATGCGCGCGCCGTGGTGGTTGCCACGGGCGGGTTCGCCAGCAACCAGGCGCTGGTGCGCGACTATCTGCCCGCGTGGCAACGCGTGGGGTGCTACACGGCTGCGTCCATGGGCGAGGGCCACAAGTTGTGCCAGGCGCTGGGCGCCAAGCTGGCCGACATGGCCGTTACCCCGTCGCTGACCAGTGATTTACCGCCCGCGGCGGCGTGGAGCATGTTCGCGGTGACGCTGGTGGTGGACGCGCAGGGCAACCGCTTCGCCAACGAGGACTACATGCGCACGCTGGCCGCAACGTGCTTCTCCGAAGAGCGCGGCTACTTCTGGACCATCTTCGACGGGCGCATCTCCGAAAGCGGGCAGTCGCGCAGCGCGGCACAGATCACGGCGAAAAATGCTTCGCGCGTGGTGGGCCCGTGCCAAACGGTGGAGGAGCTGGCGGGCAACATGGGCGTGGCCGAAGACGTGCTGAAAAAGACGTGGGACCGCTATTCCAGTATGGTCAGCGCCGGCAAAGACTCCGATTTCGGGCGCCTGCAGTTCTTGGACGACCTGAAGCCACCTTATTATGCGCTCAAGCAGTTCCCCGTGCGCTTCCGCACGCGCGGCGGCGCGGTGGTGGACGAAAGCGGCCGGCTGCTCGACGGCGCCGGCAAGGCCATTCCCGGCGTGTACTGCTGCGGCGCGGCGGCGCAAGGCGGCGGCGAAAGCCTGACCACGAACGGCGCGTTCGGCATTTTCACGGGCAAGGCCGTCGCGTCAGACCTGGGCGCGGCATAAAGGCGGCATGCGGTTCGGAATACGCTTGGCGGCGTATGGCGCGCGGCCGGGCGCGTGGCTTACTATGGGGCCATGGAAAACTTGCTGATGACACAACGTGAAATGACCGCGCGCGACTGGGCCGTCGACGCGGCGGTGATGCTTTTGGCGTTCGCCTTCGGCTGCGTGCAACTGATGCTGACGGCATCGTCAATCATCATCCCCGACCTGGCGCTGCGCCAATACCTGGGCATGGTGAACGTGGTGCCCGACTTGCAGGTGTTCGTAGGCCTGGCCATGACGGTGGTGCCGCTGGTGCTGCGCCGCCGCTTCCCGCTGCCCGTGTTCGCCGCCTGCCTGGTCATATTCTTGGGCCTGCAGCTGAAGTTCTCGGGCTTCTCCATGACGGTGGTGGGCCCGCTGGTGGCGTTGTACACGGTGGCGGTGGAGTGTGGCACGGTGCCGGGCGTGGTGTGCGGCGTGCTGGCCGTGTTGTCGCTGCTGTTCGGCGACGCGCCCATGCAGGCGGCAAGCATGGTGTTCTTCACGCGTTTCCAGAACATTGCGCTGATGGTGGCTGCCGTGCTGGCGGGCTACGCGTACCGCACGCACGCGGCCTACGTGCACGAGGTGGAGCAGCGCGCGGCCGAGGCCGAGCGCACGCGTGAGGAAGAGGCGGCGCGGCGCGTGGAGGAGGAGCGCGTGCGTATCGCGCGCGAGGTGCACGACATCACGGCGCACTCGCTGTCGGCCGTCAGCATTCAGCTGGCGGCGGCCGAGCGCCTGCTTGACCGCAACCCCCAGATGGCTAAGGAGGCCGTGTCCACGGCGCGCACCACGGCGAAAAGCGCGCTTGACGACATCCGCTCCATGATCGGCGTGCTGCGCCACGGCGACGACGTGGCCGAAACCATGCCGGCGGCGGGCACGAACCAAGTGGGCGAGCTGGAGTCCTATCTGCGCGGTGCGGGCCTTGACGTGACGCTTGACATGGGAAGCTACGACCGCGCGCAGGTTCCGGCGCACATCGACATGGCGCTGTTCACGGTGGCGCGCGAGGCGTGCACGAACGCGGTGAAGCATGCGCAGGCGCACCGCGCGACGCTGCGTTTCGCTGTGGAAGACGGCGCGGCAACGCTGCTGGTGGCCGACGACGGCGTTGGCTGCGGGCGCCCGGCGGCCTGCCCC
>OLRT01000870.1_pt1 | contig 22662 bp, 16 predicted proteins | sample 1672021 | NCBI WGS metagenome assembly OLRT01 (sample SAMEA3136637, study PRJEB25190) | human gut metagenome | reverse complement strand
GACGCGCTTCAACGGATCCCAGTCGTTCCAAGAGTTGACAATCTTCGCCGTGACTGTCTCCTTTCTTTGAAGGTGCTTCCTACACCTTCGGTAGCGGTCAGCAGCATTCGCCATGCTGCCGATAGATTGGTGGCGCTTCCTTCGCCACTTCTCCATAACCGCATTTTGAGTTGTTAACATTGTGGAAACAAAGGTTTCGTAGGCGCTTGTGTGCCACGAAGAAAGACATCTCGATTCGACCGTTGCATCAATCGATGCAACTCGCCGAAATCTGTAGTGAAACACATGACAACCTCAGTAAAATGTAACGTGCGCAACATAGGCTGCGTGAGTACGGTTGTCTCATAGCAGCTGTGCGCGACTCCTTTTCGTCCTTCTTCCGATCTGGCGAACTCGGGGGGGGGCTCATTGAACGCAGATCGTTTGATTAACGGTATTCTGCGTTGCTATTTCTTGGGGTTTTAGAGCACAGGGTGAAGGGGATGATGCCGTATAATTTCAAATCTAACGTTAAGCCAGGATGTGTTCAATACACCTGATATTCGCACGAAGATGAAAATCATGCATGCGGTGGATAAATCGCTTGATCGCGTGACTATTTCAGAGATTTGCGAAAAGGCGGGCATATCGCGTCAAACGTTTTACCGACACTTCAAAAGCAAGTACGATATCCCCTGGTGGTTCTCGATATTCTGTCGTCAGTTCTATCTGAATGAAATCGGTAGAACCATTGATTGGCGTACGGGGTATTACCACCACATTCGCCTTATCGCCACGGAACGCGATTTTTTCCGCAAATCAATCCAGTACAGCATCAACACGCCATTTGGCCAGACCATCATGCCGCAAAATCGCAAAGTTGTGCTGCTGGAAACGTTGCAATCGTACCGACACGTTCCCGTTGATCATAATATGCAATTCCTTGTTGAAACTTTCTCGAAGCTTGAATGCGAGGTGCTGAACGATTGGTTCCGGTCTGATGCTCCCATGGATTTGAACATGTGGACCGATGACTTGGTTAGCTTGGTGCCAGATCGGTTGTACCGAGCTTTGGAGATTCCTGGGGCGAAGTGAAAGTCGTGCTTTGAGAACTCCGGAATTTCACGTACAATAATCAAACGCGAAAATAGCGTGCCGGCATGACGCAACGGTAGCGTAGCAGTTTTGTAAACTGCCTGTTGCAGGTTCGAATCCTGTTGCCGGCTCCATGAAACACCAGGCCAGGGCCTTGCGGGTCCTGGCCTTTTTTGTTTGTGCACCAGTTTGTGCGCCAAATGTGCACCAAGGTCAGATTCCGGGGCTTTTCATTATGAAGATCGAGCCTTACAGATGTTTTGCAGGTTTGACGGCTTGCAACACGTTGAACCTTGCGGGAATTGTCCCCGTGATTCGACCGAGAACTCGCCGGCATGTTGCCGCTAGTCGATTTGCTTGCTTTGCACGATATTGGAGAATCGAGGCATCGCGGTTTGGAGTGAAACGCGGTTCGCGGTGTTGCGAGTTGTCGCGAAATGAGGGGCTGCGCTGCTGCGGTACTTGTTGCTACGGGCTTGGGCGTCTCAACACCGTTTCTACTGCGTGTCCCGAAGCACTTTCGGGTCATGGTTGCTCGCGCCGCACGGGGCCTGGCTTTCCGGGGCATGAGCCGCAGTTGCTCGCGCCGTGCCGAACCTGGCTTTCCGGGGCGCAGGCAGCAATTTCTCGCGCCGCATAGGGCTTGGCTTCTCGGGCATGCGCGCAGTTGCCATAGCCGCCCGTCGCCTGACGGCTGGCGGAGAATGTGGAGAGCGTGTGCGCAAGAGGTGTGCAAACCCGACAATTCGCGCCGCGCTGGCCATGCAAAAGTGGCAAACACGCGCAGATGCAGGACAAATGCGAATTCGGCCGCTATAATCCTACAAGTTTGAAACGTTCCGCCTACAGCATGAACCCGAAACGCAATCAGCGCGCGGGACGTTCCCGACTTCCCTGCGCAAGCATCGGAGGTGGGAAAGCGCCATCAGGGCGCATAGGTCGGCCGCGAAGCGAGTGCGGCCCGTAAAAGGAGCAAAGGTGCTAGATCAGTTCTTCTCGCAGGTTTCGTTTGTTGACATATTCAACTTCTGCGTGTTTCTTGCATTCACCATCTGCTATACGTACCAGCTGTACTACGTGTTCGTGGTGCTTACCCGCAAACCCAAACAGCTGGTAGCGAAAAAGAACCACAAGTTCGCCGTGGTCATTAGCGCGCGCAACGAAAGCGCCGTCATCGGGCAGCTTATCCACTCCATCAAGGTGCAGAACTACCCGTCGGAGCTTATCGACGTGTTCGTTATCGCCGACAACTGCACGGACAACACGGCCGACGTGGCCCGCGAAGCTGGCGCTACGGTGTTCCCGCGCTTCAACTCCGAGCAGGTGGGCAAGGGCTACGCGCTTGATTACGGCTTCAACGTCATTCTCAGCCAGTATGCCGACCGCGGCTACGAGGCCTACTTCGTGTTCGACGCCGATAACGTGCTTGACGTGAACTACTTCCGCGAAATGAACAAGACGTTCGACAACGGCGCCGTGGCCTCCACCAGCTACCGCAACTCCAAAAACTACGACAGCAACTGGATTTCCGCAGGTTATGCCGTGTGGTTCCTGCGCGAGGCGAAGTTCCTCAACCAGGCGCGCCTGACGCTGAACACCAGCTGCGCCATCTCGGGCACCGGCTTTTTCATCTCGGCGAAAGTCATCGAGCGCAACGGCGGTTGGAAGTGGCATCTGCTTACCGAGGACATCGAGTTCTCGGCGAACTCCATCTTGGAAGGCGAGCGCATCAGCTACACGCCCACGGCCATCCTCTACGACGAGCAGCCCATCACGTTCCGCGATTCGTGGAACCAGCGCTTCCGCTGGGCGAAGGGCTTCTACCAGGTGTTTTGGCACTATGGCGCGCGCCTGGCGAAAGGCATTGTCACCAACCCGAAGGGCAGCCGCTTCGCGTGCTACGACATGCTCATGACCATTGCGCCCGGCATGCTGCTGACCATCATCAGCGTCACGTTCAACGCCATCATCATCGCGCTGGCTGCGGCGGGCATGATGTCGACGGGCGTCATGGTGGCCTCGTCGGTGTCGTCGATTTGCTTCTGCCTGATGAACTACCTGGTGTTCATGTTCATGTTCGGCGTACTTACCACGTTCGTGGAATGGGACTCCATCCACTCCACCACGGCGAAGAAGATTCGCTACATGTTCACGTTCCCGTTCTTCATGCTGACGTACGTGCCCATTGCACTGGTGGCGTTGGTGAAGAAGTGCAACTGGAAGCCCATCAAGCACTCCATCAACGTTGATGTGCAGGAGTTCGCGGAAAGCGAGTCGCGTCGCGAGCGCGCGTAAGGGCGTGTGCGTAGGGAAATCGCAAACAACGAAGTGCAAACGAAAGGCGGTCTGCGGGCCGCCTTTCTTGCGTAGGGGATGGCGGCTTCTCACACCCGTGCGAACACGAGGCAGTGGAGCGTTTGGGCGCCGGCTGCGCGTAAGGCGTCGCAGGCGGCGGACATGGTGGAGCCCGTGGTGCACACGTCGTCGACAAGCAGCACGTGCGGCGGTACCGTTGCACCTTCGATGACGCGGAAGCGGCCGCTCAAGTTGCCGATGCGCCCTTTGCGCCCGAGGGTGCGCTGGTCAAGCGTGCGCGGTGGTACAAGCAGGCCGACGCGGCGCAGGCCAAGCGCGCAGGCTACCTCGCGCGAAAGCTCGTCGACGTGGTCGAACCCGCGCCGGCGCTTTGCGGCGCCGCTGGCGGGGATGGGCACGCACACGGGCGCGTCAGTCAGCCAGCCGGGCGGAACCTGCGGCGCCATCAGGCACGCCATCTCGCGGGCAAGGCGCCGCTCGCCGCCGTCTTTCCAGCTGTGCACGATGCGCGCGGCCGCGTCGTCGTAGGTGACGGCGGCGGTCATGCCGTCGAACGCAGGGCGCCTGCGCCCGATGGCGGCCAGCATCACCTCGTTGCACTCGCAGCACTGCAGCCGTCCGAACGGCGCGCCGCAACGCGGGCAGGCGCGCCACCAATCCACGTAGCGAAGCGCGGTGCGGCAGTGCTCGCACAGCGGCTCGCCGGGCGCGTCGCACACGGCGCAGCGCGTCGGCCACACGGTTTCGGCCAACGCCTCGGCGGCGCCAAGCCCGTACAGGGCAATCGTGTTCGCTATGTTCGCGGCAATGGTCATGCCCTCAAGCGTATCAGCCTAACCTTGCGGGCCTTTTGCGCACATCGCTTCCGCGAGCACGCGAAACCTTGCCTGCGCGAACGCCCCCTGCAGATTCTGCGCATGCTTGTGCCGGCCGGGCGCGCATCTGCTAAACTACTTACCACTTCTTTCGAGTCTGTAGTTGCGGGTCCTTAGGGCCCTAGTCCATGGCAGATGCGGTCAAAAGGATCCACGTAAGCCGCGCGGCCTCGGCCGCCGACGAGCATGGCGTATCCTAGAGGTAAGACGCACCTTCCGTTTATACGAGCGACATACCGTCGCGACGGAGGAGAGGGCGGCGCGAAAGCTAAACCCCGGTGCGCGAGTGTGGGGTCAAAAACTAGGTCAGTCGAAAGAAGCCTTTTCAAGAACTAGATGGAGGAAGTTCGGTATGAAGCATTTCAAGCGCTTTGCGGCATGTTGCGCTGCGGTTGCGTGCGCGGCGGCCATGTTGCTTACGGCTACGGGTTGCCAGCAGCAGCAGGAGCCCTATTCGCCCCCCGAGGCAACGCCGCAGGTCAGCAAGCCAACCATCGCGCAAGAGGGCGTGCTGCGTGTGGGCGTGAACGCCAGCAACGCGCCGCTGGCCGGGCAGCCTTCCTCTTCCACGAAGATCGTCGGCATCGATGTTGACATGGCGGCGGCGCTGGCCGATCAGCTGGGTCTGAAGCTTGAAGTCACCGATGTGGGGACCGAGGCAGCCTCTGCGTTGTCGTCGGGCAAGGTTGACCTGGTCATGGGCGTCAGCAAGGCCGATTCGTCCGCCACGTTCTGGACGTCGGACACGTACCTGCCCACGGCCGTGGCCTTGTTCGCGCAGTCGTCGAACTCCACGGTGCCCACGAACACCGCGGCCACGAAGATTGCGGCGCAGGTGTCGTCGAACAGCGCCTGGGCCGTTACGAACGAGTACGACGACAGCACCATCACTACCACCGACGACCTGAAGAGCGCGTTCTCCTCCTTGCAGTCGGGCCAGGTGCAGTATGTGGCCGCCGATGCCGTGGTGGGCACGTACGTAGCGAACAACGCTGGCATGGATGTGCACATGGTGGCGCTCATGCAGTCCGTCGGCGGGTACTCCGTGGGCGTGCTTGACGGAAACACCCAGCTCAAGCAGGCCGTTTCGAATGCACTTTCCGCGCTGAACAGCAATGGCGTGGCTGCGGTCATTCAGAAGAAGTGGCTGGGCCAGGAAATGGACCTGTCCAACATCAAGCTGACGGCCGGCGCGCTTTCTTCAAGCGATAGCGAATCCGGTAGCCAGGCTTCTGGCAAGTCCGATACCGCTGCCGACACGGCAACCACCACCGACCCCGTTGCCGCGGCGCTTGCTGCCACCACGGCCGGCCGGAATTCCTCCAGCACGGCTGCCAGCGATTCGGCAACTACTACGACTTCCACGAACTAGCGGCAGGGCGCCAAGCGGCAACCTGCAATCACGCGGCCCTTGCGTACTTCGCAGGGGCCGCTTTGCGTTTGGGCGCGCTATTGCGTAGCGAATTCGTGTATGCTCGCGAACGCGCCTTGACCTGAAGCCAGCTTCAGGTTGTGTAATATTCACGAAAGCATAGTGAAGCGATTGATGATAGGGAAGGGAACGGCTTGGACGAGCGGCGGATGCGCGAAATGCTTGAACGCGTGGCGACAGGCGAGCTTACGCCTGAACAGGCGGAAGGAATGCTTGCGGGACAGGGCTTCACCGACTTGGGTTTTGCGAAGGTTGATACGCAACGGGCGGCGCGCACGGGCGCAGGCGAGGTGGTGTACGGCGCAGGCAAAACGGCCGAGCAAATCGCCAAGATCTGCCGCGCGCTTGCTGCGGCTGGCCAGCTATGCGTGCTGGTAACGCGGCTTGACGCAGAAAAAGCCCGCGAAGTTGATTGCCTCCTGGCGCAAGCCGATGGCGAAGCGCCCGCCGGCCTTGCGTTCGAGTATCGTCCCATCCCTAAGCTGGGCATTTACGGTACCATTCCCGCGCCTGCGCGCGCAAGCTACGTTGCCGTGGCGTGCGCCGGCACCAGCGACCTGTACTGCGCCGAAGAGGCGGCCGTCACGGCCGAGGTGCTTGGCTCGCGCGTGGTGCGCCTGTACGACGTGGGCGTAGCCGGCATTCACCGGCTGCTTGCGCACGCGGACGACCTTGCGGGCGCATCGGCCATCGTGGCAGTGGCCGGCATGGAGGGCGCGCTGGCAAGCGTGGTGGGCGGCATGACGAAATGCCCGGTCATCGCGGTGCCCACGTCGGTGGGCTACGGCGCCAGCTTCAACGGGCTGGCCGCGCTTCTGGCCATGCTGAACTCGTGCGCCTCGGGCGTTTCCGTCGTGAATATCGACAACGGTTTCGGGGCGGGTTATCAGGCTCATATGATCGAATCGGCGTGCGGAGTCGCGCGCGAAGAAAGGGGCGGCGTCATGAACACGCTGCGTTGGAATTTGTCGGAGAACGCTACGCGCGCTCAACTTCTGGGTGACACGCTGTTGCAGTTGCCGGAAGGTGCGCGCGAGCAGCTTGAGCAGGCGGCGGCCGCCGCGGGCGTGCCCGAGCGGCACCACCACAATATCGGCGAAGTGCTGGCCACCATCGATACGCTGGCCGTAAACGACCGCGTGAAGGCCGACTTGCGAGCGGTGTACACCATCCTGGCTGAGGCCGAGGCCGCGGCGCACGGTTGCGCGGTTGACGAAACGCACTTCCACGAGGTGGGAGACGGCGCGCGCATCCGCAACACGTTGTTGCTGTGCTTGGCCATCGAGCAGGCAAACCCGCAGCGCATTGTGGCAACGCCGGCGCAAACGGGCGAAGGCACGGTGATGTGCGCTCACGGCGAGCTGGCCATTCCCGCGCCGGCCACGGCGGCCATCATCGCGCGCGGCATCCCCACGGCCGCCCGCAAACTACCCGGCGAACGCATGACCCCCACCAGCGCCGCCATCATTCTGCACTTCGTGGACGAGTTCGCGGGGGAATAGCGGAAGCAAGCTCAACGAACCCCCCTCGCACGCAAAAGCGCCCCGCATTCCGTTCGGGAATGCGGGGCGCTTGCTATCTCGCCTCAGCCAGCTTGCCAACTCACCCAGCTTCGCAAGCCGCGCGACTCGTTACTCGTTCAGCAAATCCACCATGCGCAGGTCGGCCTTGGCGCTCTCGATGATGTCTTTGTTGCCGAATACGCACAGGGCGCCCTTCGCCAGCACGCCTTTGATGGTGCCGGCCAGCTGGTGCAGCTGCTCGGGCGTGGCATCGATCATCTGCTGGCGCGTCTCGCGGCGCGCCTCGGGGCTGCGGTGGCTGAAGAAATCGCCGTCCTGGCGGCGCACCAGCATGCGCGCCTTCAGCGGCGTGTCGAACCCGGCCACGGTGCTGACGATGTAGCCGTCCATCTCCTCGCGCGTGGGCTCGAACGCCGCCAGCCATGCGGGCGTGGCGTTCATGCGCGCAAGCGTCTCGTCGAGGTGCGGGTCGCGGTACGAATAGAAGCGCACGGTGCCCGAGCGCACGGCTTGGAACCCAGCGCCGTACGCGCCGCCCTTCACGCGCACCTCGTTCCACAGGTAGTCGTACGACAGCACGCGCGACGCGATCTGCCACGCGCCCGTGTACGGCGCGCCGAGCGCGCGGCGGTCGTAGCCGCAGGCCACATAGCACACGTCGGTGGGCACGATGAACGCCTCGTTGAGCACCTTCGGCTCGGGAACCGCAAGCGCGGCCGCCGGGCGCTCGCTTTCGGGCGCGCAAATGCCCGCGCACTCCCAGAAGCGGTCGAACTCGGCATCGCCGCCGGCAAACGACATGGTAAGGTTTTCGGCGCAGAACAGCTTGCGCGACACTTCACCCAGGCGTTTCACCAGATCATCGGCTCGTTCGTCGAAATGCTCCAGCAAATCTTTCAGGAACTGGTAGAAGCCCACGCCGCCAAGCTGCTGGCGCACCACGCTTGCCGGCAGGAAGTACGACGTCAGGCGCGCCATGGCTGCCGAGTGCCCCGCGTTCGCGAAGCTTTGCTCCATGCCGATGCGGCGCTGCTTGAGCGCGTCGCGGATTTTGCCCGTGTCGGTAAACTGCGTGGACGCCAGAATCTCGCCTGGCAGTTTCGCCAGCCACTCGATGTTCTCCGCCAGCGCCGACGCGCCCGCCACGAACACGGGACGGAACGTGGCCGGGTCGGCTTCATCTTCGTAAATCTCGCAGAATACCGAGAAGTTGCCCAGCTTGCCGTTCGTGAGCGTGTCGATCTCGGATGCGGTGTGCGAATCTGTGGCCAGCTTGCCCAGCACGATGCCCAGCACGGCCACATACGGCAGGTCTTCGAACGAAAGCGCGCTCATGTCGAAGTAGCGGTAGGCGTACGCCAACCCGCGCGTGGGCAGCGTATGACGAATGCACGGCACCGGCGTGCCCTCCACCAGGCCATATGCGGGCTCTACAGGCGCCGGGCCAATGTCGGCCACCGTCAGCTGCGGCAGCGTTGCCAGCGCCTCAGGCGAATCAGGCGTCTCCTGCAGGCGGCGCAGTTCGGCCACTTCGGCCTCAACGCGCGCGAAATCCTCGGGCGCGAAACCCTCGGCCACGGCTGCCAGGCGCGCGGCCTCGCCGTCGTCGGCCTGCTTGACCGGCACCACTTCCACCTCGGCCATGTGCCGGCTTTCCAGAAACACGCTGCGGATAAGCTCCTCGAAATACCCCTGGTCAAGCGCACGGCGCAGGTAAGCGAAGTCGTCCTCGTAGCGCAGGTACGTGGTAGCCAGCGCATCGTCGTACAGCCACCCGCACAGCGCCGACATGGTCAGCGCAACGCCGTCGGCCACGCCGAAGTCGCGCTCGCGCATGACGAACTCGGCGCGCGACAGCGACGCCTCCACCAGCGCATGGTCAAGCCCGCCCGCGGCCAGGCGCGAAAGCTCGTCGTTCATCACGGTGCGGAACCGCTTGCGTGCGTCTTCGCCCAGCCCGCGCAGCTGGATGACCGCGAACGGCTGCTGCACGGAATCGGCCAGGTAAGCCTGCACGTCGCCGGCCAGGCCCGCATCCAGAAGCGCGCGCTTTAGCGGCGCCTCGTTGCTGCCGGCGATGGCGTCAAGCAGGATGTCGCAGGCCACGATGCGCGTGCGCTCGCGCACGTGCCCGATAACGTAGCCCAGCCCCATGCAGGCGTTTTCCGGCGCGGTTGCCATGGTGCGGCGGACACCCAGCGCGCACACGGGCGCCTGCTCGGGCAACGTGCGCGGTTCAAGCGCTGCCAAGCCCGCCGCCGTGCGCTCGGCAGCGCGTTTTTCCTGCTCAGAAGCCACCGGCGTCAGATAGCGCTCGTCCAAAAACGCCAGCATGCGGTTCAAATCCACGTTGCCGTACAGCGTCAGGTAGCTGTTGTCCAGGCGGTAGTGGCGCTCGTGCTCTTCCAGGTAGTGCTCGTAGGTAAGCGTGGGGATAGCCTCGGGCGTGCCGCCGGATTCGAACGCGTACGGCGTGTCGGGGAACAGGCTCGCCTGCAGCTGGTCGTACAGCACGCTGGACGCATCGGACAGCGCGCCTTTCATCTCGTTGTACACCACTCCGTTGTACGCAAGCTGCGGCCGCGCAGCCGCGCCGGCGCCGGCCCCTTCGCTATCTGAGCCCGCTTCGCCTTCGCCAGCCTCATCGGCCGCCACCAGCTCATAGCGCCAGCCTTCCTGCTCGAACACCTGGCGCTTGCGGTAGATATCGGGGTGCAGCACGGCGTCCATGTACACGTCGGCCAGGTTCATGAGGTCCTGGTCGTTCGTGGACGCGACGGGGTACAGCGTCTTGTCGCCGAACGTCATGGCGTTCAAAAACGTTTGCATGCTGGTTTTCAGCAGGTTGACGAACGGCTCTTTGACCGGGAATTTCTCCGATCCGCACAGCACGGAATGCTCCAGGATGTGAAACACCCCCGTGTCGTCGGCCGGCGGCGTGCGAAACGCGATGGAGAATGCCTTGTTGTCGTCGTCGTTTTGCAGGTACAGCAGCTTCGCGCCGCTGACATTGTGCAAAAGCGTGTACGCCGTGCCGTCGATTTCGGGCAGCGGCTCGGCCGTGAGCACGGTAAACCCGTGCAGGTTCTGTCCTTGGACCAGGTCCATGAAGACCGCCTTTCTTACTTATGTATGGCGTTGTTGCATGGCGCTATTGTCGCACAACGGCCGCGCCCCGCGCCGCGCGTTGCCGGCGCTCCGTGGTTTTTCTCGCGCACGCGCGGGCCCGGCGCGGCTATCCGATATAATCAGCAGGTAAACGCAGACGGCAAGCAAGCAAAGCAAGGCAGGAGGCCCCCGTGGCGGACGACAAGCGCTTTTCCCACATCACGGTGAATGCCGGCGAAGACGATGACGTGGTCATTCAGGCAGGCGCGTACGCCCCGGCGCCCCAGGTGCAGGCCGAAGCTGTCGAAGAAATGCCTGCTGACCAGGCGCAATGGGAAGCGGAAGCGTCGGCTGGCGAAAGCGAGCCCGCTTACGAGCCCGAGCCGGAACCCGCGTCTGAGCCCGCGACTGCTTTCGAGCCCAAGCCCGCAGCGCCCCAGCACGCCGCCCGCCCGGCCGACGACTACAACGAGCAAACGCTCGAGGACCTGGAAGCCGGCCCCATGTCGGGCATGCAGAAGGCCGTGCTTGCCGGCGTGGCCATCATCATCGTGGCGGCCATCGTGTACTTCACGTGCTTCATGCACTAGTTGCAGCAATAGGAAGGTGAGACCATGTCTAAACACAGCTTCAACGTAGCCCGTGGCGCTCGCAAAGAACAACCTGATCAAGATACGTCGCTTGGCTTGACCGAGGCATTCGCGCCCATCGGTGCCGGTGGCAGCTCCGCCGATAACGGCACGGCCGACGGCGACACGAACCTGGGCCTGACCGAGGCGTTCGCACCCGTGCCCGCCAGCCACGGCGCGCACGCGGGCGGCTTCAAGTACCAGGGCGACACCAGCGAAGATTACGCCGACCCGGTGGAAAGCTTAGAGCCGCGCGACGAGCCCGTGTTCGGCGACGAGGTTCCCGTGCCGGCGCCCGACCCCGTGCACGTGCGCGGCAAGCACGGCCGCGTGGCCGCGGTGGTGGAAGAGCATCCGCACCTGAAGAAGTCGCGCCGCGTGCGCAAGGTGCTGGTGGTCATCGTGGTGCTGCTGATCGCGCTCATCTGCGCGCTGGGTTATTACGCCTGGCAGCTGGCCAACGAGTCCAGCCGCGCCATGGTGCAGCAAACCCAGGCACAGCAGCAGTCCACCGACGTGGGCAACCTGTCGCAGGACAACTCCGGCAAGGACGCCGCGTCGGCCACGGCGAAGAAAACCGAGGTGCCTAACCTGGCCAGCGTGCTGGGCATGACGCAGGACCAGGCCGTTGAGCAGCTGAAACACGGCGCTACCGTCACGTCCAGCAAAGACGTGAACGAAGAGGGCAACGCCGTGAAGAAAAGCGTCACCATCGCGCTGACCACCGAGCCCGCCGATACGCGTTCCGGCACGCCCAGCGTGTACCTGGGCTTGAACGAGGGCGGCAAGATCATCCAGGCGGGCTATTCCGCGGCCACTGCGTCGCTGGGGTACGGGTCGCTCAGCTTCGCCGACGCGGTGAAGAACGAGCACGTGGTGGAAAAGACGCTGCGCGACGCGGGCGTCCCCGTGGTCGATGGCGCGGCCACGCTGCCCACCGACAAGACGGCGTACTCCACGTACGCCACCGACGGCACCACGCTGGTGAAGGAGAACTGCTCGTTCAGCGGCCAGGTGGACATCAACGGCGCGTCGCACGACTGGTCAAGCGTGCTGCTGTACGACTACAGCACAGCCAACGCTTCCGGCAACCTAGCCGACACCATCCGCATCATCTACATCTACGTGAATGCCTAACCGCGCAAACGCAGTAAAAGGTAAACGTGCTTGAAAGAGCGCTTGTGACCGCACGGTTGCGAGCGCTCTTGCTGTTGCTTGGCGCACATATCGCGGGGAAAATGCTTAATGCGTGTCCCTGATGGATTTCCTTGCGCATGTGATGAGGGCGCAAATGCCCTGTGCTAGAATCGGGTTTCACTAGAAACGTAGCACAAGGGGTTTGCCTAAATGTCATTCTTGGATTTTTTCTCGGGGCTCACTGGCCAGATGTCGTGTGACATGGCCATTGACCTTGGCACCGCGAATACCCTGGTCGCCATCCCGGGCGAGGGCATTGTGGTCAACGAGCCTTCCGTTGTGGCTATCGAGAAAAGCACGCATCGCGTGTTGGCCGTCGGCCACGAAGCCAAGAACATGATCAACCATACGCCCGACGCGTTTTCCGCCGAGCATCCGCTGCATGACGGCGTGGTGGCCGATTACGACGTCACCGAGGCCATGATCAGCGCATTCATCAACAAGGCCGCGCCGCGCAAGTACCCGTGGCAGGCCAAGCCGCGTATCGTCATCTGCATTCCGTGCGGCGCAACCTCCGTGGAAAAGCGCGCCGTGTTCGAAGCGGCCGTGCAGGCGGGTGCGCGCCAAGCATACCTGATCGAGGAACCCATGGCCGCTGCCATGGGCGCCGATTTGCCCGTCACCGAGCCTACCGGCTCCATGGTGGTGGACATCGGCGGCGGCACCACCGAGGTGGCCGTCATCTCGCTTGGCGGCATCGTCACGTCTTCCAGCCTGCGCTTGGCCGGCAACCGCATGGACGAGGCCATCGCCATGCACCTGCGCGACCTTCTGGGCATCAAGATCGGCGAGCGCACGGCCGAGATCATCAAAATCAAGATCGGCTCCATTCTGCCGTTCGAGGACGGCCGCGAACGCGACATGATCATCTCCGGTCAGGACGTCATCACCGAGCAGCCCAAGGAAGTCACCATCCAGTCCGAGGACGTGCGCCAGGCGCTTATCGCCCCGTGCGAGGAAATGGTGGTGCACATCAAGGAAACGTTCAAGAAAACGAACCCTGACCTGGCCTCCGACATCATCCAGAACGGCATCCTGCTTACGGGCGGCGGCGGACTTCTTTCCGGTTTGGACCGCTACCTTACCGACAAGCTGGAAATTCCCGTGTGGGTAAGCGAAACGGCGCTGACGAACGTGGTTATGGGCTGCCTGAAGGTTCTTGAGACCCCGCAGGCGCTCAAGCAGACGCTCATGCGCTCGAAATAGGACAAGCCTTAGGTTATGGCACTCAATTTTCAACAACAAGGCTCGGCGCTTATGCGCCGAGTTCTGCTCATTGGGCTAATCGTTGCATCCGTCGTCATGATGACGGTGTACGGGCGCGAAGGCGAAACCGGCCCGCTGCACACGCTGCAGTCGGCCGTGTCCGGCGCGGTTAGCCCGCTGCGCATTGTGGGCGGCTCCATCGAGTCGGCCACTTCCACGGTCGGCGACACGGTGGACAACATCACGGCCGATCAAAGCACGCTTTCGGGTCTGCGCGAATACAATGAGCAGCTGGTGCAGCAGTATTCCCAAATGGAAGAGTACAAGCAGGAAGCGCAGCGTCTGCAGAAGCTGCTCGACCTGAAAGACACGTACCAGATCGAAGGCACGGGCGCGCGCGTCATCGGGCGCAGCTCCGAGGCCTGGAGCCAGACGGTCATCATCAACAAGGGCTCGGACGACGGCGTTTCCACCGGTCAGACGGTCATGGGCACGTCGGGCGTTGTGGGACAGATCGTGTCCACGTCCTCGCACACGGCAACGGTGCGCCTGCTCACCGACCCGCAGTCGGGCGCGGCGGCCATGGTGCAGTCAAGCCGTGCGGAGGGCATCTTGCGCGGCAGCCTGGTGGGCCTTCTGTATTTGGAAGACCTTGACGCCGACGCCGAGGTGAACGTGGGAGACGTCGTTGTCACGTCGGGCCTGGGCGGCAGCTATGCGCGCGGGCTTATCATCGGCACGGTGGTGAAGGTGGACGCGCAGCAGGGCGACACGTCGCGCCGCGCCGTGGTTTCGCCGAACGACGCCATCTCCACGCTTGAGGATGTGCTGGTGGTTTCCAGCGTGGGCTCCGATGCGGACGATAGCGATGATTCGTCTACGTCCAGCTCGAGCTCGTCGACTGCGTCTTCTAGCTCGTCAAGCTCGAACAGTTCTACGTCCGCGAACTCGAACTCGGGCTCCAGTTCCAACAACGGCACCGCTTCGTCGAACAACTCGAACAATTCGAACGGCTCGAACAGCTCGACGAACGAAGGGGGGCGCTAACCTATGGCAGAGAAGAACAACTTTGTGCTTGTCATCGGCGCCATCGTGGCCTTCGTGCTGCAGATTGCCCTGGCCCCCGCCATCGCGCTGTTCTCCGCGCAGCCGAACTTCCTTTTAGCGTACGCTATCGTGGTGGCCATCGTTATCCCGAACGAGGCGGGCCCGGTGCTGCCGTTTGTCATGGGTCTGCTGTACGACCTGACGGGCACGGGCCCGGTCGGCGGCATGGCGCTTCTGCTAGTCATCGCGTGCTTCATCGCCTCGCGCGTGTTCTCGCTTATGGACAACGACACGCTGTTCATGCCGCTTGCCATTTTCGTGGCTTGCGCGCTTTTGGCCGAGTTGGCCTATGGCATGCTGCTTATGGCGTGCGGCTTGGCGGCAAACCCTGTGGAAGCCCTGGTCACGCGCGCGCTGCCGTGCGCGCTGTACGATTGCGCCGTGGGGCTGGTGCTGTACTTCGTGATGGTGCGCCTTCTGGCGGGCGGTACCCAGGACCGCGGGTTGCGCACGCCGAAGCTTCGCTAAGGGGGCGGCATGCTTTCAGCAATCATTGCCGCTATCATCGCGCTTATCGTCGTTGTTGCCATTTTGGTGGTGCTGTACGTGGTGCTGCGCGGCCGCAAAACCGAAAACGTCAGCGTGAAGCGCGATGTGCGCTCCATTCAATCGGTGGGCGTGAAGTCGTCGCTGCCCGATTCGCACCGCGTTCCTGCCGGCGGCGTGGCGCGCGGCGCATCGCCCGCTCAACCGGTGGCGAATCCTGCCGACAGCCTGAAATCTCGTTTCGTGGCCGTGGGCATTTTGGCGGGCGCTATCTTCGGCACGCTTGCCACGAAGCTGTGGAGCATGCAGGTGCTTTCCGGCGACGCATTCAAGCGCGAATCGGAAGATAACCAATACACCACCGTGTACACGCCGGCTCCGCGCGGCTACATCCTTGACGCCGACGGCAACGCCATCGTGAAAAACCGCACGTCGCTGACGGTGCTTGCCGACCCCGACGTGGCCGATGACCACGATGTGGTGGCGCGCCTGTCCACGGTGCTTGGCGTGCCCGACGGCATCGTGCGCAAGCGCATCAAGGACTCCACGTCCGGCGCGCAAAGCCAGCGCGTGGTGGCAAGCGACGCCAGCATGCGCAACGTGGCGTTCATCGCTGAGCACGCCGACGCGTTCCCGGGCATCACCGTGCAAACGCGCACGGTGCGCGATTACCCGCACGGCGCGCTGGCGGCGCACGCGGTGGGCTACACAGGCAGCGTCACGGCCGATGACGTGGCCAGCGTGGCCGAAGGCCGCGATTTGGAGCTGGGCGATGCGGTAGGCAGAAGCGGCATCGAGCAGATGTACGACAACCTGCTTGCCGGCGACCACGGTGAGCGCAAGGTCATGGCCGACGCGCAGGGCAACGTGGTGGAAGTGGTCAGCGAAACGCAGCCTGTCAAGGGCTCGGACGTGTACCTGACGCTGAAGTCATCGGTGCAGTACGCTGCCGATAAAGCGCTTGCGGACACTATTTGCCCTGATGGCGGTGCTATTGGCTCGGGCAAAGGCACGGGCGGCGCCGTGGTGGTCATGGACGTCACCGACGGCAGCATCATCGCGCTTTCCAGCTATCCTACGTTCACGCCTTCCACGTTCGTCGGCGGCATCACGCAGGACGAGCTTGACTTGCTGCAATCAACCGAGGCGTTCAGCCCGCTGCTCAACCGAGCTGTGCAGGGCACGTACCCGGCCGCATCCACGTACAAGGCCTTCACCGGCCTGGCCGCGCTTGAAAACGGCATGGCAACGGCCGACGAAACGTGGACGTGCACGGGCGAGTGGGACGGCTTCAATTCCGGCGATGTGCAGAAATGCTGGAAGGAAGGCGGCCACGGCACGCTTGATCTGCGCGGCGGCATCGTGAACTCGTGCGACGTCGTGTTCTACGACATCGGCTACAAGTTTTGGGACGCCGGTGCGAACAAGGGCAAGTCGGCCACGCTTCTGCAGGACTTCCTGAAGAAGTATCGCCTTGACCAAACCACCGGCATCGACCTGTCCGGCGAAGCGGCCGGCCGCATTCCCACGCCCGAGTGGAAGGCCGAATACTTCCGCGACACGCCCGAGGACGCGCAGTGGAAGGGCGGCGACTACACGAACATGTGCATTGGCCAGGGCTATGTGCTGGTCACGCCCCTGGAGATTGCCGTAGGCTATGGCGCCATCGCTTCGGGCAACATCGTCAAGCCCCACCTGCTCAAAGAGGTGCGCAACGCCGCGGGTGACGTGGCGCTGACGTATCAGTCGCAGGTGGTTGACACGCCGGACGTGTCCATGAGCGACCTGGCCGTCATCCGCAACGCGCTGCGCGGCGTCACCACCGACACCGAAAGCATTGCGAAGCTTTTCAACGAGCAGGGTGTCGACCCCGAAACCGTGGCCTGCAAAACGGGCACGGCAGAATATACGGATATGGAAGATACGGCGTGGTTCGCCTGCTACGCGCCCTACGACAACCCGAAGTACGTGGCGGCGTGCCTGGTTGAGCATGGCGGCGGCGGTTCGGCGGTTGCCGGTCCCATTGCCGCGAAGGTCATGGCGGCTGCGCTTGCGTCCGATTCCGCATCGGGTGATGTGGGAACCATCGAAGGTTCGTCGGGCCGTTCGCTGGAAGGCGCCGGCAAAAGCACGTCAGGCGGACGTTCGGACTAACGGAAAGGGGGAGCACCATGCCGCAATTGCCTCAAATCAATTCGCTGCGTCATCCGGAAGCATCCATGTCGCGCTCGGCGGGTCATTCGCGCCGCTTTCCGTGGCTGAACCTGCCGTTCCTCGTTGTCATCGTGCTGCTGGTGGGCTATGGCCTGACCATCGTGTACTCCGCCGTGCGCGTGGACGCCGACTACCAGTACAGCCGCCAAATCGGCGGCGTTGCCGTGGGCGTCATCTGCATGATCTTGATGTGGCGCTTCGATTACCGGCGCCTGTCGGAATACACCACGCTGTTTCTGATCGTGAACGTGGTGCTCATCCTGTCGCCGCACATCCCGGGCCTGGGCACCGACGCGGGCATGGGCGCGAAAAGCTGGATCAAACTGGGCATGCAGATTCAGCCCGGCGAGTTCGCGAAGATCACCGTCATCCTGATGGACGCGGCCGTGATGGCGCGCTACGGCGGGCGGCTTGACGATCCGCGCGAGTACCTGAAGGCCTTAGGCATCATGCTGGTGCCGTTTGCGTGCATTATGACGCAGCCCGACTTGGGCACGGGCCTGGTTTACCTGTGCATTGCCGCGTTCGCCCTGGTCATGGGCGGTGCGCGCCCGAAATACCTGCTTATCACGCTGGCTGTGGGCATAGCGGCCATCGCCGCCGTGTTCGCCATCGACGAGGTGTTCAAGTCCTCAACGGGCGAATACAAGCTGCTCAAGCAGTACCAGCGCAACCGCCTGCTGGTGTTCATGGACCAGTCGGGCACGGCAACCACCGACGAGGGCTACAACCTGCAACAGGCGAAGGTGGCCATCGGCTCGGGCGGGTTGTTCGGGAAAGGCCTGTTCCAGGGTACGCAGCACTCGCTGGGACTTTTGCCTGAGGCGCCCACCGACTTCATCTTCTGCGTGCTTGCAGAAGAGCTGGGGTTTTTCGGGGCGCTGGTGCTGCTGGGCCTGTACGCGGCGCTCGTTTTGATATGCTTTCGCATAGCGCGCGGTGCCGGCGACCTGTTCGGCATGGTCATCGTCATGTGCGTGGTGGGGATGTGGCTGTTCCAGATTCTCGAGAACATCGGCATGGACTGCGGCCTTATGCCCATCACGGGCATTCCGCTGCCGTTCATGAGCTACGGCTCGTCGTTCATGGTGGTGAATTTCTTCATGCTCGGCATGATCGGGTCGGTGTGGACGCACAACTCCGCGCTTAAACAGCACTAGGAAAGGAACGCCATGCAGCTTCCTGTGGATATCGGGGCGGTGCTTGAAGAGGCCGTCAACGTCGAGGCCGCGCGCGCGGTGCCTATCTCCGTCAGCGTGTATGTGGACCCCAGCGCGCCCGGCGACGTGCAGGCCCACGTGCGCCAGGCGTTTGCCAGCGCATCGGAAACGGCGCGCGTATCGCTCATCTACCTGGACGGACGCCGGTTCGAGCCCAATCCTGACGACGACATGGCCGCCATTGTGGCCGGCCTTGACGAGCGCGTGGGGGCGTGCGCGGCAGCGTGCCGCGCGGCGGGCGTGCCCACCATGGTGGCAACCACGTTGCCGCAGCTGGTGGCCGCCATCGCGAAGGCCGCGGGCAACGCCATTCCCGAGGCGGACATCGTGGCGCCGAAGCTGACGGCGAAGGTGTACGAGCACGTGTCCACCGCCGCGGCAAGCGCGCCGGCCATCGGCGCATCGTGGGGCGCTCCGAAGCCGCCGCAAGACGGCGACGTGGGTATTCACGAGCCCATCGAGCTGACCGAAGAAGCGCGCGCCACGCTTGATGCGCGCATGGGCGCGTGGGTTGCGGCGGCGTGCAGGGGCAAGCGTCTGGCGTTTGCCTGGGCATTCCCGTTCGTGCGCCGTCCGCTGGCGCTGGAAACCGTCAACGCCACGGCCGTGCAAAACGCCGGTGTTGGCCTGCTGTTTTTGATTCCGGGCGCCGATTTGCCCGTCATGACGCTCAACCAGGCAAAGATGCTGCTGCAGATTTCGGCCGCCTATGGTCAGTCGCTTGACGCTGGCCGCGTGCGCGAGCTTGCGGCGCTGGTGGGCGGCGCGTTCGCGTGTCGCACGGTGGCGCGCCAGCTTACGGCTGCCGTGCCCGTGCTTGGCTGGGCCGTGAAGGCTGCCGTGGGGTATTCGGGCACGCAGGCCATGGGCCGCGCGGCCATCGAGTACTACGCGGGCGGCCCGACGGTGGCGAAGTTCGCCGAGTACGTGGCCGGCGCGCGCGACAAGGTGGTTGCCGCCGTGGCGAAGCAGGCCGCGGGCGCGGCCGCCGACAACGGCGCGGCCGCGGTGGACGCCGTGCGCCAGAAAGCCAGCGACGCGGTGGCGGGCCTGCGCGCGAAGCTGGGCCGGTAAGGCGCGGCGGCAGTCGTGCGCGTTTCGGCGAGCAGTGCGCCGCTGTCGATCGACTGGACACGGTGGCGTGCAGCCGCCCACGTCCAAATAGCAAGCTCCGGGCGCGTTGCAAAGCGCGCCCGATTGCTCTCGCGGTCATTCCGCATTTCGTGAAAATCCCAGGTCATGTAGCCTGCGGGCAGAATCAAGGGGGATAACGTGACAGATTTGTGGCCGCGGCTTGAGCCGCTGCTGGCAAGCGCCGAACGTCCGGCGCGCTACTTGAACCACGAGTTCGGCTGCGTGTACAAGCCCGAAGCCGACTTCAGGTTCTGCATGATGTACCCGGACACCTACGAGCTGGGGCAGGCCAACCAGGCGCTGCGCATCTTGGTGAACGTGGTGAACGCCGTGGACGGCATGGTGGCCGAGCGCGCGTTTCTGCCGGCGGCGGAGTTCTGCGACACCATGCGCCGCGAGGGCCTGCCGCTGTTCTCCATCGAAAGCTGCGCGCCCGTGGCCGAGTTCGATGCGCTTGGCGTCACGCTGTCGCACGAGCTGGTGGCCACGAACGTGCTTGAGGCGCTTGACCTGGCGGGCATCCCGCTGCATGCCCAAGACCGCGGCGAAGACGACATCTTCGTGATCGCCGGCGGTCCGTGCACGTTCAACCCCGAGCCGTACGCGCCGTTTTTCGACTTCTTCATCATCGGCGAAGGCGAGGAGACTCTGCCCGAATGCTTGCAGGTCATCCGCCGCATGCGCGGTGAAGGCGCCAAGCGCGCCGACATTCTGCGCGCCCTGGCGCACATGGAGGGTTACTACGTGCCCAGCCTGTACCGCTGGCGCAGCGCCGAGGAAGCGCAGCAGGCGGGCAGCTGGATCGAGCCGGTCGAAGAGGGCCTGCCTGCGCACATCCAGAAGCGCGTGTTCGAGGGGTTCGCGGAAAGCCCCGGGTGGGAGCCGTGCATCGTGCCGTTCACCGAGGTGGTGCAAGACCGCCTGAACGTGGAGGTGCTGCGCGGGTGCGCCCGCGGCTGCCGCTTCTGCCAGGCGGGCATGATGTACCGCCCCGTGCGCGAGCGCTCGGCCGACAACATCGTGAACTCGGTCATCGAAGGCCTGGCGGAAACGGGCTATGACGAGGTCAGCCTTACGTCGCTGTCATCGACCGACCACTCGCAGATCGCCGACATCCTCACGCGTCTGAACAAGCAGTTCGAGGGCAAGGGCGTGCGCATTTCCGTGCCGTCGCAGCGCCTGGACAGCTTCGGTGTGGACATGGCGGGCCTGGTGGCCGGGCAGAAGAAAGGCGGCCTGACGTTCGCGCCCGAAGCCGGCACGCAGCGTCTGCGCGATGTCATCAACAAGCAGGTGACCGAAGACGACCTGTTCGGGGCCATCGATGCGGCGTTCGGCGCGGGATGGCGCCGTTGCAAGCTGTACTTCATGATCGGCCTGCCCACCGAAACCGACGACGACATCAAGGGCATCGCCAGCCTGGTGCAGCGCGCTTACGATCGCGCGAAGAAGGCCGTGCCCGTTGAGCAGCGCGGCAACATCCGCATGTCGGTGTCGTGCGCGCTGTTCGTGCCGAAGGCTCAGACGCCGTTTCAGTGGGACGGGCAGATTGCGCCGGAAGAGGCGCTGCGTCGCGTTGCGCTGCTGCGCCGTTCCGTGAAGTACCGCGCCATCGACGTGCACTGGCACGACCCGTCCACCAGCTTCGTCGAGGCCGTCATGAGCCGCGGCGGCAGGCAGGCGGCGGCGTGGGTGGAGGCCGCGTGGCGCCGCGGCGCGCGCTTCGATGCCTGGACGGAGCACTTCCGCGAACAGGCGTGGCGCGATGCGGCAACCGAGGTGGGGCTTGACCCCGCCGTGGTGGCCCAGACCAGCTACGACACCAGCTACGTCATGCCGTGGGAGCACATTTCCACGGGCGTGTCCACGCGCTTTTTGGCGCACGAGCGCAAGAAGGCGGCGGCCGAGCGCACCACGCCGGATTGCACGTTCGAACGCTGCGCCGCGTGCGGCGCGTGTCCGGGCTTAGGCGTGGACAACCAGCTGGCGCAGCCGCGCATAGCCAGCGGCTCGAACGCGCACGCAGATGGGGCTGGCGAAGGCGCCGCTGCTTCTGTGGGCGTCGCTGGTGCGTCTAGCGATGCTGCGCCCGCTGTCGCGTCCGCAGCTGAGCGAGGGGAGGAATAATGGCCGAGCAGCAAACGTTCCGCATGCGTATCACGTTCGCCAAGCAGGGGCGGCTTGCGCTGCTTTCGCACCTGGAAATCGCCCGCGCGCTCGAACGCGCTGTGCGCCGTGCACAGCTTCCCTTTGCCGTGTCGCAGGGTTTCAGCCCGCATATGAAGATCGCGTTCGGCGCGGCGCTGCCGGTGGGCGTGGGCGGCACGCACGAGATGGTCGACCTGCAGCTTGTGCGCTACGTGCGCCCCGACGAGGCGCTGGCGGCTCTGCAAGCGGCAAGCGTGCCCGACCTGATGGTGAAGGAGTGCGTCTACATCGAGCCGAAGGCGCCCGCTGCCTCGGCCGCGTTCCCGCTGAGCACGTATCGCGCCATCCTGTCGGCGGCCCCGGCTCAGCTGCCGGTGCCGGCGCAGGTGCGCATTATCCGCAAGAAGAAGGAGAAGGTGCTCAACGTCGCGGAGTTTCTGGTGGGCGACATGGTGCTTGAGGGCAGCGCGCTCACGTTCACGCTTGAGCAGAAGCCCACAGGCAGCCTGCGTCCTGACAAACTGCTGGCGGCGTGCCTGGAGCAGGTCAACGGCCCCGCGCTGGCGGCTGACGAAGCAGGCCAGGAGCCCGAAGAGGTGCCGTTGGCGTTTTTGCTGGACAACGCCTGGACGCAGTCCATCGAGCCGCCCACCGCGGGCCAGCCGCTGCGCGTGCTGTCCATGACCCGCATCGACCAGCGCGCAAAATAACCTGACAAGGGGACAGGTCATTCGTTAGGTTTGTGGGACAAAGGGACAGTCCCTTTGTCCCACTTTGCGGCACCGGTTTCGTCTTTCCACCGTTTGTTTTGCCTTCCTGAGATGATTGCCGAGCAAGTGTGGGGGCCGGGGAAGGCCAGATTTCGGATCGGCAGAACTTTTTGAAAAAAGTTCTTGCGTCGGTTCGGCATCTCCTGTATAGTACTTTCTCGCAGCTGAACGGGGTGTTAGCTCAGTTGGTTAGAGCGCCGGCCTGTCACGTCGGAGGTCGCGA
>OLRT01000851.1_pt1 | contig 22936 bp, 20 predicted proteins | sample 1672021 | NCBI WGS metagenome assembly OLRT01 (sample SAMEA3136637, study PRJEB25190) | human gut metagenome | reverse complement strand
CTGTCGCCGCCGTAGAGGTAGAGCATCACATCCTGAAAGCTGCACCCGGTCAGGGTCAGGGCTGTCAGCGCGGCGAGGGCCGCAGCGGTCCATTTTTTCATAAGTCTTTTCCTTTTTATAATAGCATAATGGCGTAAAAGCCCAGCGCCGACGCGGCCAGCACAAAAGCGTTCCAGCCAAGCACGGCAAAGACGCTGCCGAACGCGAGACCGGCCAGCACGTCGCTGATATAGTGTACGCCGGTCACGACGCGGGAAATCGCAATGAGAACGCCCAGCACGGCCAGCACCGCGCCGAGCGGCGGCAGCACGTACCACGCCGTCCCGGCAATGGCCGCCGCTGAAAAGCAGTGGCGGCTGGGCATGCTCTGGCCGGTCTTGTCCTTGGGGAAAAGCGGCGTAAAGCCCAGCGCCGTGTAGGGCCGCGGGCGGTCAATGAGCTTGCGCACCAGCGTGCCGACGACGAACGCCGACGCGGGCACGACGAGCGCGGGCCAAAGCTGTCCCATCCGGTGCCACGCCAGCCAGGCCAGCATACCCAGGTACAGCAGGTAGACGAGCACCACGGCGCTGCGGCTGACGAGCCGCAGCGCCTTTTTGGCGGCTGGCCGTGCATTGAACCACCCGATGACGGCGCGATATTGCTCTGCGTTCATAGGGGCATCCTCCCGGAAATAATTGTACAGTATAAGAATAACATTCTGCAAAAGGCTTGTCAAACGGCGGGTGGAATGTTTATAATGTGTTTACACACTAGCCCCGCATGGTTGGCTGGAAAAGCCTTGTTTCCGCCCGAAGCATTTCGGATTACCGCAGGGTTCTCTCCCCCACGCAGAGGGGGCCAAGAAGGAAAACGGGAGGTTTGTCCCTTTGTTTGGTTTTGCAAATGGGCTGCTGGCGTTTCTGGCGCTGGCGGCTGTGCTTGATTTTCTGCCCGTGCTGCGGCACAGGCGCTCCCCTGCTGTCTGGTGGGGCGAGGAACGGCTGCTGTTCACCACGCGCTATGCGTCGGTGCGCCAAAAATACGGTGCATGGGCGTTTTTGCTGGGCGTGATGGTGTATGAGTTCATCGTTGTGTTCAACAACAGCATGGCGCGGGAAAACTGGCCCTGGCTGCAGACGCGGGTCTCCCCCGTGCTGGACTGGGTCATGTATCTCTGCTTCGGCTTTAAGATCCTGCTGGGCACAAAGTACAATGGCCGCAGCATGGTCTGCGCCGGGCTGCTGTACTTTGTGGCGCGGTGGGTCTACTTCAACGGGCAGAACATCTGGTGGCTGGGGCTTTGCGTGGCCCTGCTGGCCGCCAAGGACGTGCCGCTGCGCCGTGTGATGAAGGCATTTCTGGCATGCGGCGTGCCGACGCTGGCGCTGGTGGAGCTGCTGCACTTTGCGGGCATCATCGCGCCCGACGCGGCCAGTGAGCGCAACGGCAGCTACCGCCTGATGTTCGGCTACGGCCACCCCAACACCTTCGGCGGGGTGATGTTCGGCCTGCTGCTGGCGTGGGTGCTGCTGCGCCGAGCCAGGCTGACCTGGCCGGAACTGGCTGGCGTGGCCGCCGTGGGCGTGTTCCTGATGGTCGGCCCCAAGTCCCGGTCCGCGGCGCTCTGCACGTTTTTGCTCGTTTTGCTGCTGGCACTGGCAAAGCTGCGCACCCGCAGGGGGCTGTACCCGGGCAGCAGACCGCTGGCAGCGCTCTGCGCGGCCACGGTGCCGGTGCTGGCCGTGGTCAGTTATATTTTACCGCTGTTCGTCGTAAAAATCGGGCCGTGGGCCAACGACATCGGCCCCGGCTGGCTGAAGAAGCTCGATGACCTGCTGACCTGCCGCATCTCGCTGGCATGGGCGGCATACCGGGTGTTCGACATAAAAATTGCGGGCCAGATGCTCCCGGACTGGCCCGCGCTGGACAATATTTTTGTGTATCTGCTCTACCTGACCGGCCCCGTGATGGTCGTGCTGGTCTGTGCGCTGATGATGACGGCGCTGTACGGCTATGCCCGACGCGGGCAGTGGCAGGCCGTGGCCTGCCTTCTGGTCATGCTGGCCTATGGCTACATGGAGAGCCAGGTCACCCACCTGACCAGCGACCCCGCTCTGCTGCTGCTCTGCGGCGCGGTGTTTGCGCTGCCGCGGGAACGGTGGTTGGATGAATAAAAGGCAGCCGACGTAAAGCTCCGCGGGCGGATATGGAATCCGCCCCTACGGCGTGTGCGCGGGCGAGCAATGCCCGCCCCTGCAGCGTCCACAGCGTTTACTCCTCCGGGTAGGCGTCGGCGGAAATTTCCACGGTTTCCTCCTCCGAAGCGGCTTCGGCGCCGGCCTTGGCGGCAGTGATAAGCCCTGTCACCTCGCCGGACGGCTTTTGCAGTAAATATGCCCCTACGGCCTTAGCCTTGTAGACCAGCAGCACACAGTAGGTGTCATGGTCGCCCGTAGAGAGCTCCGGGCAGAGCACAGTCCACTTTTCCACGGTCTTGCCCTTGTAATCGGCCAGGTCAAGGCCGCTTTCCTGCACGATCTGGTTGAAGGCGGCAAAGCTGTCATCCCACTTTTTGGGGATCTTCACTTTGTCCACCGCCGCACTGGCCAGGTCGGTGTCAAAGCCGTAGCCGGTAAAATAAGTCCCGATGTCCTGCGTGGTCTCGATGCCCGGCACCGCCGCGGCGGACGCCGTGACTGCCCCACCGGAAAAATGCACCGCCGCGGCCACCGTGCCGCACAGGCAGACGGCGCACAGAGCCAGCGCGCCCGCCTGCCGCAGACCGGGTTTTGTAACGGTAAATAAAAACATAAGCGCAGCCCCCTCACACATTGTCAATGCAATGTATGCGGGGGCTGCGCGTTTTATGTATTCAGTGCGCGGCGGGTGGCGGGCGCATATTGAATGCGCCCCTACGACGAAACGCGGCACCCTTTCCGCAGGGGCGGATTCCATATCCGCCCGCAATGGCAACCGCCATACGCATTACTTATACTGCTGTTTCGGCGCGTACCACTGGAAAATGACCGCGTCGTTCTCGGCCTCGAGCTTCCGGGTGTCGTGCTCGGGCAGGGCGGTCCACATGACCATCATGGCACCCAGGCGCGCGCAGAGACGCACGGCCCAGTTGCGCTTTTCGGGGCACCAGGCGATAAAATCAGGCCGCCCCAAAAAGTTGCCCAAACAGTGGGAGAACACGAACGCGGGCACGGGATGCGCACCGGTCTTGCGGTAGCTCCGGTAGCTGTCGGCCAGCTGACCGCGCAGCAGACCGGGGGCCTGCCGCCGCACGATGCCCACGACGCGGGGGTCGAAGCTCTCGATGCAGTAGGGGCCGGGGTAGGTTTTCAGCTCGGCAATCGTTGCGCGGCAAAGCTCCTCCAGATAGGTATGCTTGTACTCGCTGCGGCTCTTGATCTCGACGATCAGCGGCGTGTCGGGGTTGGCCTCGGCGACGGTGCGCAGCATATCGGCAAACAGAGGCGGGTGCTCGTCGCTGCCGGCCAGCGGCTGGGCCGAGAACTCCGCCCAAGGCATATCATGGACAAAGCCTTTGGCCGGGGTCATACGATCCAGCGTATCATCGTGGAAAACCACAAGCCGCCAGTCCGCGGTAAACTGTACATCCAGCTCAATGCCGTAGCCGTTTTTGGCTGCCGCGGCAAAGGCGGGCAGGCTGTTCTCCGGCGGGCGCTGATCCTTGCCGAAGAACCCGCGGTGTGCGCAGTTACGGCCCAGAAACGGCGCACGCAGGGCGTCCCGCCGCTTGCCCGGCCAGACGGCGAACAGCGTCAGAACCACCAGAAGTAAGACAATGCAAAGCAGAATTTTCATAATCGCTCACGCTCCTGCCGTCATTGTACCGCGTACAGCGGCAAAATGCAACAGGTTTTGCAAAAAGGGTGCACTTCCGTAAAGTTATATGGCAGGACCCGGATATAAGCAAACATTTTTATAAAAATTTTATTTTTTTTCACAATTCTTCCACTCTTGCATTGTATTGTGGTAATATAGACGTATAAGGAGGGCATTCCTATGGCTAAAATTCTGATCGTGGATGATGAGCCGCGCATCCGGGACCTCATCCGCGAGCATCTGCAATATGCGGGCTTTACCTGTGAGGAGGCCGGCGACGGCACCGCCGCGCTGAGCGTGCTGAGCCAGGGCGGCATTGATCTGGTAATTCTTGACATTATGATGCCGTTTATGGACGGCATGACCTGCCTGCGGGAGATGCGCACCCGCAAGATCATGACCCCCGTGATCATGCTGACCGCCCGCAGTGAGGAATACGACAAGCTGACCGGGCTGGAGAGCGGTGCCGATGACTATGTCGTCAAGCCGTTCTCCCCGCGGGAGCTGGTCGCCCGTGTCAAGGCCGTGCTGGCCCGCACGATGCCCAAGCCCGCCGAGGCCACTGGGAGCTATACCTTCGGCGATTTGTCCATCGACACGGCCAGCCACAGCGTAAAGGTGGCCGGGCAGGAGGCGTCGTTGACCCCGAAGGAGTTTGATCTGCTGGTTTTTCTGGTCAGCAACAAGGGCATTGCGCTGAGCCGCGAAAAGATCCTGCAAAAAGTCTGGAACTATGACTATTACGGCGAGGACCGCACCGTCGATACCCACGTCAAGATGCTGCGCGGCCATCTGGGTGCCTGCCGTAAGATGATCGTGACCGTGTGGGGCATCGGGTACAAGTTTGACCCGGACGCTGTATGAAAAAGGACGAAATAAAGCAAAAGCGCCCCTTTGCGCCCGGCATCCAATGGCAGCTGATGCTCTTTATCGGCGGCATCACGCTCTTTACGCTGCTGCTGGTGTGGGGGATCATCACCTACGCGCTGGAGCCGCAGTACAACCGCAATATTCGCGCCAAGCTGGACAGCAAGGCCGCCGCCATTACGGCGCTGATCGACCAGTCGGACGCGGAAATTTCAAGCCGCACCTATCAGGGGCTCTTTCTGAACGATGAATTCTGGAGCGGCGTGAGCCAAACGTTCCGGGACAAAAAAATCAACGTTGACGGCAACTGCGTGGATTTCTCCGATTCAACGCTGCGCTGCCTGAAAGCCTACGAGAGCATGTACCCCTGCCTGCTGCATGAGAGCACCGGCGCGTTCGGCGGGGAGTTCGGCTACAATCTGGACACCCGCATTGCCATTCAGCTGCGGCAAAAGCTGTTTCAGGACGGCTCGCTGTACCAGATCGTAAAGATCGGCTCCTCGATGCAGATGTGCGTCGGGCGGCTCTCCGCCGACGGGCAGTACGGGGTTATTGTCTCGGCAAGTCTGGCGCAGATCACGACGGCTGCCGAGGTGCTGCGTGCGATCCTTGGGCCTGTCGCGTTGATTCTGCTGGTGCTGGACCTGCTGCTGGCGATACTTTTCAGCCGCTGGTTCACGAACCCGATCCGCAAGCTGTCCAACGGTGCGCAGGAGATCGCCTCCGGCAACTACGATGTGCAGATCAAGGTTGAACGCCACGATGAAATCGGACGTCTGGCCGAGGATTTCAACCACATGGCCGCCGAGGTCAAGCGCAGCGCCCAGCTTGAAAAGGACATTCTGGCGAATGTCAGCCACGACCTGCGCACCCCGCTGACCCTGATAAAGGGCTACGCTGAGACCGTGCGTGACCTGACCGGCAGCGACGACGCCAAGCGTACCGAGCAGTGCAACATCATTGTCGATGAGACGAACCGGCTTTCCACACTCGTCAACAGCGTGATGGAGCTGAGTAAAGTGCAGAGCGGTGCGGAAAGGCCGAATCTTGTTGACTTTGACATGAGCGACCTCTGCTTTGAGGTCGCGGGCCGCTACGACGCGCTGTGCGACAAAAATCACTGGCAGCTTGATTTGCAGGCCAACGAGCCCTGCCCGGTCAGCGCCGACCCGGCCATGATGGAGCGGGTCATACACAATCTGCTGGGCAATGCGTTCCACCACATCGGTGCGGACGGTGTCGTTGTGCTGCGGGCCATCCCGCAGGAGAAGGGCTGCCGCATTGAAATCGAGGATCACGGTCCCGGCATCCCGCCGGAGGACCTGCCTTACATTTTTGACCGCTACTATCGTGCGCGGCAGGACAGCGGGCGCACCGGCACCGGCTTGGGCCTGTCCATCACGAAGGCAATTTTACAGCAGCACGGCTTCGCCTTCGGCGTTGACAGCGCCGTTGGCCGCGGCTCGACCTTCTGGTTTGAGATGAAGGATACGCGGAAATAACAGCCCTGCTGCCGCGTAGGGGCCGGGCATGCCCGGCCCGCAGCCTTCCCGCAAGTGCCCGTTTACCGTACACGTCAGGGCCGGACATGTCCGGCCCCTACAAACCTACCTAAAGGGAGTACGCTATGGAAAATCTGAACACACAAATGGACGACCAGCTGAAAAACCGCGTTGCGGAGCTGAACCGCACCAACGATGAAAACCGCGACGGCAGGCTGGACGCCGCCGACCTGAAGGCGCAGCTCAACCGCATTGAGGCCCAGCTGGAATTACAGGATCAGCAGAACCGCGGCATCATTGCCAACCAGCGCAAGCGCATGGTGCTGAGCGTCGTGCTCTGCGTGATCATTCTGGCGGCGCTGGCGTTCTTCAGCTGGCGGATGAACGAGGCCTACGTCAACGTTATGGACGCCTGCAACCGCGTGAACGATCTGGCAGACACCGTCCAGACCAGTCTGGACACACTGGATCAGGCCCAGCTGGACAGCATGATGCAGGATCTGCCGGAAATCACCGCACAGCTGAAAAAGGTCGATGTTGACGCCCTGAACAAGGTCCTGACCGAGCTTCCCGCCCTGATGGACACCGTCAACAGCCTGCAGACCCAGGTACAGAACATCTCGAACTGGTTCAGCAGCTTAGGGTCGGTGTTTGGACGGTAAATTAAAATAAGAAAGCCTTCCCCCCTTGGGGGAAGGTGCCCGAGGCTCTGACCGAGGGCGGATGAGGGGTAGCCTTCCGGCTGCGGCCCGGTTACGGGTTGCAGCGGAAGGCTGCCCCTCATCCGTCCGCTGCGCGGACAGCTTCCCCCGCGGGGGAAGCCTTTTGGGTTGCGGCCTTATGGTAATACGCCCACCGCGGCGAGCCATCCTCAGTGTAGATCCTTCCGCACCTCACAAACCCGCTCTTTTCCAGCGCGTGCTGCATGTAGACGTTATCGGCGTGGGTGTCGGCACGCACAGGCAGACCCTGCCGCAGGCACCAGTCAATACAGAATTGCCCGATGCCGCGCACCTGCCCTGCCGACGCCATCCGGTGGATCGTTGCGTAGGGCAGGTCCTCGGGCCAGGCACCGTCCTCCACGATGCGATAGGTCGGCTCGTCGCCGGGGATCAGGCAGAACACGGCCTGTATGGCCCCCTCCCCCATCACCACATAGCAGACACCGCGCTCGATCTCGGCGGTCAGGCGCGCCGCACCGGGGTAGCTGTCCGGCCACTGGTGCGGGTTGCCATGGGTGCGCATGAAAGCCCGCGCGTTGTCAAAAATCTGCAAAAGTGTCGGCAGGTCCGCCGCCGCGGCCCTGCGTACTGTCAGCTTCATAACCATCCTCTCCTTTTAGCAAAAAAGTATACCACAACCGCCGCGGGCGGGCAATACGCCCTTGCATCTCCACCGATGTTGTGCTACACTATAGCTGCAAAAAGTTAGACGAGTCAAACTTTCAAAGTGAAAGAGGATTGTAGATATGACACTGGCGGATTTGAAAATCGGGCAGGATGCTGTATTGCGTACCATCGGCGGCCAGGGCGAGCTGCGCCACCACCTGCTGGACATGGGCCTGACCCCCGGCACTGAAGTCACCCTGCGCAAGGTTGCGCCGATGGGCGACCCCATCGAGGTCGAGCTGCGCGGCTATGAGCTGACGCTGCGGCTGGACGACGCGGCGAAAATCGAAGTGGAGAACGTCCACGAGACGGACCGCGCCGCCCGCAGTGAGGAGCGCCACGCTGCGGTGCCCCACCCCGGCGTGGGCGAGCTGCGCAAGGCCCCCAGCTACCATGACCGCAAGAGCGGGGCCGAAATTCCCAAAGGCCAGCCGCTCCGGTTCGCGCTGGCCGGCAACCAGAACTGCGGCAAGACGACGCTTTTTAACCAGCTGACCGGCTCCAACCAGCACGTCGGCAACTTCCCGGGTGTGACGGTGGACCGCAAGGACGGCGTCATCCGCGGCCATGCCGAGGCTACCGTCACCGACCTGCCGGGCATCTACAGCCTGTCCCCCTATTCCAGTGAGGAGATCGTCACCCGCGATTTTCTGCTCAACACGCACCCGGACGGCATCATCAACATTGTGGATGCGTCCAACATCGAGCGCAATCTGTACTTAACGATGCAGCTCATGGAGCTGAACATTCCGCTGGTTCTGGCGCTGAACATGATGGATGAGGTCCGCGCCAACGGCGGCACCATCATGGTCAACGAGCTGGAGGAGCTGCTCGGCGTGCCGGTTGTGCCAATTTCCGCCGCCAAGAATGAGGGTATCGACGAGCTGGTCGAGCACGCCCTGCATGTGGCCCGCCACCGCGAGACACCGGGCCGCATTGACTTCTGCGACGCCGGGGACGGCGCGGGCGGTGCGGTGCACCGCTGTGTACACGCCGTAAGCCATCTGATCGAGGATCACGCTGCCCGCACCGGGCTGCCGCTGCGTTTTGCCGCAACAAAGCTGGTTGAGGGCGATACGCTGATCGAATCCGCGCTGGACCTCGATGCGAACGAGACCGAACTGCTCGGTCACACGATTGCCGAGCTGGAAAGTGAGACGGGTCTGGACCGCGAGGCAGCGCTGGCGGATATGCGGTTCAACTTTATTGAACGCCTCTGCGACAAAACCGTTGTGCGCCCCGGCGAAAGCCGCGAGCACAAGCGCAGTGTGGCCATTGACCGCATCCTGACCGGAAAATACACCGCCCTGCCCTGCTTTATCGGCATTATGGCGCTGGTATTCTGGCTGACGTTCGGTGTCATCGGCGCGGGCCTGTCCGACCTGCTGACACTGGGTATTGACGCGCTCACCAACCTGACCGACCACGCACTGACGGTCTACGGCATCAACCCCGTTGTGCACAGCCTTGTTATTGACGGCATCTTTGCGGGCGTGGGCAGCGTGCTGAGCTTCCTGCCGACCATCGTCACGCTGTTCTTCTTCCTGTCGATTCTGGAGGACACCGGCTATATGGCGCGTGTGGCCTTCGTCATGGATCAGCTGCTGCGCCGCATCGGACTTTCGGGCCGCAGCTTTGTGCCCATGCTCATCGGCTTCGGCTGCTCGGTGCCCGCCATCATGGCCACCCGCACGTTGTCCAGTGACCGTGACCGCAAAATGACGATCCTGCTCACCCCGTTCATGAGCTGCTCGGCCAAGCTGCCGATCTACGCCCTGTTCACGACGGCGTTCTTCCCCCGACAGTGGCGTGCCGTCGTGATGATCGGGTTGTACATCACGGGCATCCTGTGCGGCATCCTGTACGCGATCCTGCTGAAATTCACCAAGTACAAGGGCGAGCCTGTCCCCTTCGTCATGGAGCTGCCCAACTACCGTTTTCCCTCGGCGCGCAGTGTCTGCCAGCTGATTTGGGAGAAAGCCCGCGACTTTTTGCAGAAGGCCTTCACCATTATCTTTGTGGCAACGGTGCTGATCTGGTTCCTGCAGACCTTTGACATGCGCCTGAACGTGGCCGCTTCGGTGGACAAGAGCCTGCTGGCAGCCATCGGCAGTTTTATTGCTCCCCTGTTCAGGCCGCTGGGCTTTGGCGACTGGCGCGTTTCCACCGCGCTGATCACCGGCTTTACGGCCAAGGAGAGCGTTGTCTCTACGCTGACGGTCCTTCTGGGCGGGGACACCGCCGCACTGACCACGCTGTTTACCCCGTTCACGGGCATCGTGTTTCTGGTGTTTACCCTGCTGTACACGCCCTGCGTGGCCGCGATTGCTGCCGTCAAGCGTGAGCTGGGCGGTGCCCGCGCCGCAGCAGGCGTCGTTTTGATGCAATGCGGTATTGCATGGATCGTGGCATTTGTGGTACACTGTGTAGGAACGGTGTTCGGCCTGGTGTGAACCGCGCCGGAAAGCACCCCTACAGATACGTATGAGGTAGTATACGATATGGCAAGTGTTATCATTGTTGTGATTATTTTTGTGCTGCTGGCGCTGGCGATCCTGTTCATCTGCCAGAACGGCGGCTGGCAGGGCGGCTGCGGCGGCAACTGTGCCGGCTGCCACAGCAAATGCGCCGAAGCGGAAAAGAAGCCGAAGAAATAACTCCTGCCTCCCTCTGCGAGGGAGGTGGCCCCGCAGGGCCGGAGGGAGAGAACCCTGCCATAGCCCGAAATATTTCGGGTGACCGCAAGGTTCTCTCCCCCACCGCTTGCGGGCGGAGCCCCCTCGCAGAGGTGGCCAGGAATTTCGCTCCCCTTTTGCAAGGGGAGTTTTTTTCTTGCCCTGCTGTTGCACAAATGCACAAAAACGGGTATACTTATAAATAAGTATAATTTCAGGGAGGCATTGCCCATGAAAGCTGATAAATACCGCTTCGACGGCGCCCGCACCTGTGACCTGCGGGCGCTCTCCTGCGACGGCAAAGCGGATGCAACGGACAAAGACGAAATTCCGGCCAAAACTGCCGAGAAGCTGCAAAAGATGGCCGCATTGGAGGCTGAACGCTGATGCCGCCCATCCGTGTTTTACAGGTCATGCCCGCCATGGACGCCGGCGGCATGGAGACCTTTGTCATGAACGTCTACCGCACGATCGACCGGGAGAAGGTCCAGTTCGATTTTCTCTATCATTACGATAAACCGTGCTTTTTTGACGATGAAATCCGTGCGCTGGGCGGGCGCATCTTCAAGCTGACCGTCCGGCAGGACAACAACCTGCCCCGCTACCTGCGTGAATTGCGGGCGCTGTTTGCCGCCCACCCCGAGTGGCGCATCATCCACGGCCATTACAGCGGGTTTGGCATGTTCTACAACCCCGCGGCGCGGCGCGCGGGTATCCCCGTGCGGTGCGGCCACAGCCACAATACCGCGTATGAGCGCAATTTTGTGGGGCGGCTCGATCATTTTATGAGCAGCTTTTTCAACATCGGCCTGACGGACCGCTTTGCGTGCAGTGAGAAGGCCGGGCAGATGCTTTTTGGCAAGCATCCGTTCACCGTCGTGCCCAACGGCATCGACACGGCGCGGTTTGCCGCCCGCGACCCGCAGCGCCGTGCGCTTTTGCGCGGTGAGCTGGGTGTGACCGATCAGGAAATCCTGTTCGGCCATGTAGGGCGGTTCTCCGACCAGAAGAACCACCCGGGACTGCTCAAAATTTTTGCCGCCGTGCGCACCCGCCTGCCCAAGGCACGGCTGGTGCTGCTGGGCGGCGGTGACCCCGCCTACGTGGAGAAAATGCAGGCGCTGGCCGCCGAACTCGGCCTTGGCGACAGTGTGATCTTTGCGGGCGTGCGCAGCAACATCCAGAGCTTTTACGACGCGATGGACGCCTTTTTGCTGCCCAGCCTTTTCGAGGGTCTGCCCGTCGTGCTGGTGGAGGCGCAGACCGCGGGTCTGCCCTGCTTTGTGGCCGACACGGTGGACCGCGGCGCGGCGTTCACCGACAGGGTAAAATTCCTGCCGCTGAACGACACCGCCGCGTGGGCAAACACAATTGCGGCAGCCTCCTTCCGCCGCGACCCGCAGGCGCGGGAGAAGGCCATTAAGGCCGGATATGACATCCACACGAGCGCCGAGGTCCTGCAAGCCTTTTACCTGCGCCGTTATGCCGAGGTGACGCCATGAAGCCCTGTGAGATCGCAGTCATCGTACCTGTACATAATGCGGCGGCGTTCCTGACCGCCTGCACCGACGCGATTGCTGCCCAGAAATTTGACGGCTTCCGGTGCATTCTGGTGGAAGACGGCTCCACCGACGACTCCCCCGCGCTCTGCGATGCCATCGCGGCGGGCGACCAGCGCTTTGTGGCGCTGCACCAGACCAACAGCGGTGTCTGCGCGGCCCGCACGGCGGGTGTGCGCGAGGGGCGGGCGCTGGGGGCCAAATGGTTTGCGTTCTGCGATGCGGACGATTTGTACCACCCTGAGTTTCTGGACACACTGTATGCGGCGGTGACGAACAGCGGGCTGCCGCTGGCCTGCTGCCGGTACGATACCTTTACCGACACCGTGCCCGCCGACGCGCCCGCGCCCTGCAACAGCAAGATCCTGCGAAGCCCCGCCCATCTGGACGCGCTGCTGCATGACCACGCCGTGGATTACGGCCTGTGGAACAAGCTGTTCTCCGCCGACCTGCTGACCGAGGAGATGCTCGACAACGGGCTGGCCTATAACGAGGATCTATTGGCGAACTGGCGTGCATTTTTAGCCGCTCCGGGGTGTGCGTTCTGCGATTTTGCAGGCTATCACTACCGCCAGCACGCGGCCAGCGCCAGCCACCGCGCCCTGCCGCCGCAGAGCATTGACGACCAGCGCCGCGCCGCTGCGGAGATCCGCGCCACGGCCCCTGCCGAAATGCAGCAGAGCGTGAACGCCTTTTACTATGAAAAGCTCGTCTATCTGGCCAGCATGATCCTGCGCCGTGCCAACGCCGCAGACTACCGCGTCCAGCTGAACGAGCTGAAGATCGGCATTGCCGCGGGGGCCGACGACCCGCAGCTGGGGCGCAATCCGCTGCTGCCCCGGAGCATCCGGCTTTCGGCCTGGCTGACGCTGCACATGCCGCGGCTCTGGCAGTGGGCGTGCCGAAATTTCTTGAAGGACCGACAATAATGCGCATTTTACTTGTACTGGACCGGGTGGAGAACCCCGCCAGCGCCAACGCCCTGATGGGCTTTCGGCTGGCGGAGCAGCTGCTCCGCCGCGACCATACCGTACATATTTTGACCCTCTGGGACGGCCTGCACACCCCGCCCGCCCCGCCGGAGGGGGCCATGCAGCACCTGCTGGCCTTTGCCGACGAGCGCCAGATGAACGAGGCGCTGGAAAACGGCCAAAAGGGCGGCACGCCGGTGCCGCTGCGGCTGGCCCGGCTGGCTGCACACCCCGCGGCAGCGGCGGCGGCGTTCCGCCAGCTGGTGCTGAAGCAGCCCCGCCGCACCGTGGACAGTCGGCGGGAAATCGAGCGGCTGGACGCGGAATTTCACTTTGATGCAGTCTGTGCCGTCTGTGCGCCCTACCGCACGGCGTTTGCGCTGGAAGCTGCCGCCATCGGCGGGAAGAAATTTTTGTGGCAGCTGGACCCCTATGCCTCCAACCGGGACTACACAGCCCCGGGCGGCTTTGCGCGGGAGGGGCAGCTGCTGGACGCGCTGGACGGGACCTTCGTCACGCCGCAGGCCCTGCCCGACTACGCCGACGGCGCACCGCTGGCCCCGTGGCGGGAAAAGGTACACGTTCTGGGCTTTCCAACGCTGCTGCCGCGGGTCATTGAGCCGGTAGAGCACGACGATATACAGTGTGTTTTCTGCGGCAGCCTGCACCCCGGTATGCGGGAGCCCGGCTTTGCACTGGCGCTGTTCCGCGCACTGCACGACGACGCTGTAACACTAACGATGGCGGGCGGCGGCTGGGAGCGCTTTGAAGCCGATGCCGACGAGACAGCCCGTGCTTTGGGTGCAAAATTTGTGCGTCCCGGCCTGCTGCCGCCCGACGAGGCCGCCGCGCTGGAAAACCGCGCCGACGTGCTTGTCAGCTTGGGCAACACCTATGACAACCAGATGCCCAGCAAGCTGTTTGGCTATTTTGCCACCGGCAAGCCGGTACTGCATCTGGCTGTGAGCGAGAACGACCCCACCCTGCCCTATCTGGCGCGCTACCCGCTGGCGCTGGTTCTGTACCGGAAGGACGGCGTCACGCCGGGCACCGTGGCAAAGCTGCACAGCTGGCTGCACAATGTACAGGGTCATGCCCTGCCCTTTGCCCAGACGGCAAGGCTCTACCCCGAGTTCACCCCGGAGAAGGTCGCGGAGGAGTTTTTAAAGTGGTTGTGAGCGGTCAGCTGCGGCCATTCAAGAGAAAATAAAGGAGTCCCTATGCACATTCTTTGGCTTGTCAGAACCACCCTGCCGCAGGCGGCGGCTGCCTGCGGGCTGGCCGGAGCCAGCGATGTCAGCGGCAGCTGGCTGACCGGGCAGCTGGCCGCGCTGCGCGCCTGCCCCGATCTGCACCTGACCGTGCTCTGCGTGGGCAAAGCGGATGCCGACGGCACCGCGGACAGCGTGCATTACCGCGTCGTGCGCGACACTGCCGCCTTTGCGCCGCTTTTGCAGGCTGAGCGCCCCGACCTTGTGCATATATGGGGCACCGAGTTTGACCCCGCCGCCGTCATGGCCGACGCTGCCCGCGCATCAGGCTTGCCCGTGCTGTTCAGCGTACAGGGCGTTATGCGGGACTGCGCCGCGCACCTCTGCGACGGCGTGCCCGAAAAATACCGCCGTTCCGGTGCGCTGTGGCACGCCATTGATAAAATCATTCCCGGCGAGCTGCTCGACAATATGCAGGCGAGCTTTGACGCACTGGCCGCAAAGGAGGCCGCAGCGCTGGCCGACGCCCGCTATGTGACGGGCCGCACGGCGTTTGACCGCGCCGCCTGCGCCGCGCTGGCCCCCCACGCCCGCTACTACCCCTGCAACGAGACACTGCGTCCGCTGTTTTATACGGGTACGCTGTGGCATGCGCGGGACTTTGCCGCCGCGCCGGTGCTGCTGCTGCCCCAGGGCAACTACCCGCTGAAAAACCTGCACACCGTCATCAAGGCTCTGCCTGCCGTGCTGGCCGAGTACGGTGACGCCGAGCTGCGCATTGCGGGCTGGCCGCCGCTGGACAAGGGGCCGCTGCTGCGCCCGGTCATTGACCGAATGTTCCCCTACAAGCTCTACTGCAAGCGGCTGGCCGCACAGCTGGGCGTGACGGAGCACATCCGCTACACCGGGCCGCTGGATGCCGCGGCCATGCGGCAGGCGTATCTGGAGGCAGACGCCTTTTTGCTGCCGTCCGGCTGCGAGAACAGCCCCAACAGCTTAGGGGAGGCCATGCTGCTGGGCCTGCCCTGCGTCGCCAGCGCCGTGGGCGGTATTCCTTCGATGCTGGCGAACGGCACCGAGGGTCTTTTGTACGGCGATGCGCTGGACGCCGACGCGCTGGCCCGCGCCGTTTTGCAGGTGCTGCACAGCCCCGACGGCGGTACGGCCATGGGCCGGGCGGCCCGTGCCCGCGCACTGCAGACCCATGATGCGGCCCGCAACGCCGCTGATTTGCTGCACATCTACGAAAGCATTTTGCAGGAGGAGCACCCGTGAGCATTTCCGTCATCATCCCCTGCTACAGGGCCGCGGCCACGCTGCGCCGCGCGGTGGACAGCGCCCTGACCGGTGCGCCCGCCGATTTGGAGGTCCTGCTCGTCGACGACGGCAGCCCCGACGACACGGGCGCCCTCTGTGACGAATTGGCAGCCGCTGACCCGCGCGTCAGGGCGCTGCATCGTGCAAACGGCGGCGCGGGTGCGGCCCGCAATACCGGGCTGGACGCCGCACACGGGGACTGGGTGCTGTTTTTGGATGCCGACGATGCGCTTTTGCCCGGTCTGTGGGCCGCGCTGGATGCCCTGACCCCCGACGCCGACATGATTTTGTTCGGCCTTACGCGGGAAAGCAGCGGTGCGGTCAAGCCCACCGACTACCTGCCCGCGGGGTTCTGCCCGGACTTACAGGCTCTCGGCAGTGCGCTCTCCCCCCTGCTGTTTGACACGGGGCTGCTGGCCGCGCCCTACCCCAAGCTGTTCCGCCGCGCGGCCATCGGGGCGGTGCGGTTTGATGCGCGCCTTGCCATCAACGAGGATGTGCTGTTTAACATACAATTTTTACAGAATACCTCTGCCATTTATTGTCTGGATGGTGTATACTATAAGCAGTATGATACCGAGGCCGGCAGTCTGTCCCGCCGCCTGCGGGGGGACTTGCTGGACGCCGAGCGCGTGACCCGCCCTGCGCTGGCCGATTTGCTGCGGCAAAACGGCATCGACCCGGCCCCCTATGAGGCCGCGAGCCGTCTGCGGGCCTGCCTGAACCAGTACGGCCTGCTGACCGGCTGTAAGGGCACGCTGTCCTATGCAGAGCGCCGCGCGCTGTTTGCTGAAATTTTAGCCGACCCCGCCGCCCGCAAAGCCCTGCGGGAACGCCTGCGGAATGACCCGAACAGGCTTCTGGCCGTGCCGTACCGCATTGGCGTGGCGTGCAATTGGCCGGGGCTGCTGGCGGGGTATACGATGGCGAAGCAACGGCTGCTGTAATGCGGGCGGATATGGAATCCGCCCCTACGGATGCCTCCGCGTAGGGGCCGGACATGTCCGGCCCTCCACCTCGCCAAAACGACCATCTTCCGCTGTGCTGCGGGCCGGGCATGCCCGGCCCCTACAAAGTTGCTTTAGAAGGAAAAGCCTATGTCCGACCATCCCAAAATCAGCATAATCTCCACAGTCTACAACACGGGGCCGTACCTGCGCCCGGCTGTGGAGAGCATTCTGGCCCAGACGTTCACCGACTTTGAGCTGCTGCTTGTCGATGACGGCAGCCACGACGGCTCCGCCGCGGTCTGCGACGCGCTGGCACAGGAGGATGCCCGCATCCGGGTGTTCCACCAGCCGAACGGCGGCCCGGCCCACGCCCGCAACACCGGGCTGGACAACGCCCGCGGCGACTACATCGGCATGGTCGATTCCGATGATTTGATAGAACCGACCATGTTTGCAACGCTGTACAGCGCCGTGCAGGTCGATGGCGTGCGGCTGGCCGCCTGCGCGGGCGACTGCATCGACGCCGACGGCAAAAAAATCGAAGGCCGCATGGTCACGATCCGTCAGGGCGGTGTGCGCGATGCGCAGGAGCTTTTGCTCGAGGCGTTCCAGACCGGCAGCTTTTACGGACCTTTAAGCTGGAACAAGCTGTTCGACGCGCGGTTGTTTAAGGAAAAGGGCATTCATTACGATGAGACGATGCTTTTCGGTGACGATGCCAGCGTGCTGCACCGTGTATTTGAGGGTGAGCGCTGCAACTGCCTGACCGATGTGCTTTACCATTACCGCACCCGCGCCGGGCAGATCACAACAGCTGGCTTTCCGCCGCGCAAGACCGACGACCTGCGGATGTACTGGGAGTGGCTGCAATACTTCTCGGCCCGTCCCGGGCGCGAAGAGTACTACGACTGGGCCGTTGTGCGGTACTGGAAGATCTTTTACCAGTTCTGGTGCCAGTCCGATGCGGCGGGCAACCTGCCCGAGGTCAGGCCAAAGTTTATGGCGCACAAAAAGCATCTGGATGCCATTTTGCCCGACATACTGGCAAGCAAATACCTGCCGCTGGGCGAGAAGCTGCGGGCTGCCGCGTTCTGCGCCAGCCCCACGCTGACCTACGGCGCGGCGGCTGCCTGGGGACGCCTGCATACGAGGAAGGGGAAATAAATTATGGAACATATCGCGATCAGTGTAATCGTGCCGATCTACAACACGAAGCCCTACCTGGCCGAGTGCATCGAGAGCATTCTGGCCCAGAAGATCAATGTACCCATCGAGGTGCTTCTCATCGACGACGGCTCCACCGACGGCTGCGGAGAGGTCTGCGACAAGTACGCCGCCCGTGATGAGCGCGTGCGGGTCATCCATCAGGAGAACCAGGGCCTGTCCGCCGCGCGCAACGCCGGCATCGACGCCGCCAAGGGCCGCTATTATTCCTTTATTGACTCCGATGATGTCGTTCTGCCGCGCTTTTTGCAGACGCTGTACGACGCCTGCGAGGAGCACGACGCCTATATGTCCCTCTGCTCTGTCGAGGACGTGCAGGAGGACGGCAAGAGCTGCGACCCGGCCTACTTCACACGCCCCACGCAGGAGGGTGTTTTCTGCGGCAAGGACCTGCTGAACGAGTTTTACACCCCCTACGGCACGGTCTACACCGTCGCGTGGAACAAGATGTACCGCGCCGAGGTCTGGAAACTGCTGCATTACCCCGAAGGCCGCCTGCATGAGGATGATTTCGTCGCACACCGCCTGTTCTGGCGCTGCGACAAGGTCGTCTGCATCGACAAGCCGCTCTATCACTACCGCCTGCGCAACGGCAGCATCTGCCGCACGAACATACGCCCGGAGGCGTTCGACGCCGTGGACGGTCTGGCGGACCGCTATCGTTTTTATGTTGAGAACCACGCGGACCGCGCGGTTATCGACGCGGCCTATGCAGCCTGCTGGCGGCGGTATCTGTTCCTCTGCGCGAAGGTGCGCCAGTACCCGACGCCCGAGCTGGTCAAGGCCATCAGCAAGGAGCAGTTTTTGATGCAGGGGCTCATCAGCTACCTGCCCAACTGCCGCAACATGAAGATGACCGAGAAGCTGAGCGCCGCCCGCTGGTCGATGATGAGCGCACAGAGTTTGTGCCCGATCAAATAAGTTCATTGCTCTGTAGGGGCCGGACATGTCCGGCCCGCAGCCTGCCCAAAAGCGCCCTCTGACGTGAAGCCGCGGGCCGGGCATGCCCGGCCCCTACGTGCGCGGCGGTATTTTGTTCAAAATCCACATTCTAAGGAGCCCACATTGGCGTTATTGAAGCTAGACAAGGAAAGACGTCCCCGCGTGCTGCTGGTGCCGCCGCCGGATCTGCCGGTCCCCGCGGTGCAGGGCGGCGCGGTGGAGACGCTGCTGACCCACCTGATCCGCGAGAACGAGAAGCAGGGGCAGCTTGATTTGCTGTGCGCCAGTGTCACCGACGATGCCGCCCGCCGCGCCGCCGAGGGCTGGCAGCATACGAAGATGCTCTACATCAACCGCCCGGGCGGCCACCGCCGCTACTGGCCGATGGTCTTTCTGGAGCGGTGCGCCGGGATCGCCGCGCCCTATGACCCGTGGTACCAGAAGGTCCAGCTCTCGCTGGCACTGGAGCTGCCGCCGCCCGACCTGATCGTGGCCGAGGGCGGAAACCTGACCCAGTGCAGCGCCATCAGCCGCATGTTTGGCCGCAAACGCTGTCTGGCGCACCTGCACGGCCAAACGACCTGCACCCCCGTGATGGACGACATCTACGGCGGCGTGCTGGCGCTGAGCGATTTCATCCGCGAGGATTACCTGCAATCCAGCACCCTTGACCCACAGCGGGCCTACATTCTGCACAACTGCATTGACACGGCCCGTTTCTGCCCCGGCCCGGCATCCAAAACGCTGCGCGCGCAGCTCGGCTTTACCGACGAGGATTTCGTCGTGCTCTACTGCGGACGGCTCGACCCGGACAAGGGCATCCATAAGCTGATGGAGGCCATTGCCGCGCTTCATGAGCCGCACATCAAGCTGCTGATCGTGGGCAGCCCCTTCTTCGCCCGCACCCAGCAAAGCACGTTCCAGCGCAAATTGGAGCAGCAGGCCAAGAGTCTGGGCAACCGCGTACAGTTCACGGGCTACATCCCCAATGAGGACCTGCCCGACTACTACCGCCTGGCCGACCTGTGCTGCGTGCCCACGCTGGTGGAGGAGGCCGCGGGCCTTGTGGCCGTGGAGGCGATGGCCTGCGGACGCCCCGTGCTGGCGACCCGCAGCGGCGGTATGCCGGAGTATCTGGCCGGCAGCCAGGCCGTGCTGGTGGAGCGCGGCGACACTGTGACCGACCAGCTTGCGTGGAGCATCCGTATGCTGTACGAGCACCCGGCCCTCTGCACCGAGATGGGCGCGGCGGGCGCGGCGCGCGGCAGGGAGTTTTCCACCGCGCATTACTATGAGGAATTTGTGCGCATCGTGCGCGATGTGACGGAAAACGGAGGTGCCCAGTGAGCAAGCCGACCCTCTGCGTGATCGTGCCGGTCTACAAGGCCGCAGCGACACTGGACCGCTGTGTGGCCAGCGTTCTGGCCCAGCAGGTCACAGGCGGGCTGCACTGTATTCTCGTGGACGACGGCAGCCCCGACGAAAGCGGCGGTCTGTGCGACGCCTGGGCCGCCAGAGACCCCCGCGTGACGGTTTTGCATCAGGAGAACCGCGGCGTGTCCGCCGCGCGCAACGCCGGACTGGCTGCGGCGGACAGTGAGTACCTTGTCTTTCTCGACGCAGATGACGCGCTGCGCCCCGGCGCTTTGCAGGCGGCGCTTGACGCCCAAAACACTGCGCCGCAGAGTTTTGTGCTCTGGCACTACACCACTGACGAGCAGGACGCTGCAGCGGTAACTTCGGATACTGTCACCCGCCCGCAGAACATACTGGCGCGGCTTTGGCTTGACTGTCTGCTGGCTATGCCGTGGAATAAGCTCTACCGCACCGCGCCGGCACAGCAGCTGGCGTTTGACAGACAGTATACTTTAGGTGAAGATTTACAATTTGTATTGGATTATATCGACCTGCTGGGCAGGACTGCCCCCGATTTTGCCTACACTATCCTGACCGCACCGCTGACGTTTTACGATTGCAGCCGCGAGGGAACACTCTCGACGAAATACCACGCCGACTACTGCAAGATCTGGCCCGAGCATTTTGCCCGGCTGAACAAGGCGTGCTACGCGGCGCACTGCCCGCAGGAGGATATGCGCCCCCTGCACCGCGCCGAGCTGACCGTTTACGCCGAGGGCGTGGCGGACATCCTGCGCCGCGACCCCGCCAAGCGCAGGGCCGTGCGCCGGGACAAGGCTTATGCCGCCCTGCGCAGCCCGTGGCTGCACGCCCTTTTGGAGCGGATGCGCATTGAGGGCTGCTACAGCGCCTACTACCTGCCCTGCCGCTGGCGCAGCATCCGCCTTGTCTGGGTCATGGCCGAGGCCAGGCGGACCGGCTCTCCCCTGTTCGGCAAGCTGGACTGGGCCGGATATTATCTGCTGGGCAGGAGGCTGCGCAGGGATTGATGTGCCGTACCTATCGGAAACGGCTTGCAGGTGCGACGCAATCACTGCCCCCTGCAATCTCTACACCTCATAACTTCAAGCGCGGCCTTTTCAATGGGCCGCGCTTTTTCTTTGCGCACCAATCGTGCAGACTGTGCACAAATGTCCATGCGTTTTGCTCTGCTTTCCACTGTAAACCGCGCACTTCTTCGTACAGAACGGGTATTCTGTCCTTTTTGCGGATTGGTTCGTTGACTATGTTAAATTATTGTCGTATAATACAATCATACGCAAAGCGTGTAATGCTTAACATAGAGAAGGGTTCCTCATGGGAAAAAAACTCATCCTTGTCACCTCCCCGCCCGCCTGCGGCAAGACCTACGTGGCAAAGGCGCTGGCTAAAAATTTAAAGCACGTTGTCTACCTCGACAAGGACACGCTCATCGTCCTCTCCAAGCAGATCTTCAAGGTTGCCGGGCAGCCGTATGACCGTAGCAGCGCGTTTTTCCAGCAGAACATCCGCGATTATGAGTATGACTGCGTTCTGGCCCTGGCCATGGAGGCACTGGATTACGACGATATTGTCCTGATCAATGCGCCGTTCACCCAGGAGGTGCGCGACAACGCCTTTATCGCAGACCTGAAGGCCAAGCTGGCCGCCAAGGGCGCGACGCTGGCCGTCATCTGGGTCGAAACCTCGCCCGATGTCGTCCACCAGCGAATGATCGAGCGCAACTCGGACCGCGACACCTGGAAGCTGGCTCACTGGGATGAGTATCTGCGCCGGTGCAACTTTGCCATCCCGGAGAATCTCGCCGACCCGCAGCACAAGGACAATCTGATTTTGTTCCAGAATAATAACGACGACGAATTTGACGCTTCGATGAAGCGCTGTGTTGCCATCTTGGAGGAATCCCTCGAGGATTGACTTTCCTGCCCGGCTCCCGCCTGCTGCGGATGCCGGGTCTTTTTTGTGCCGTCCTCTGCCAGCTCATGCAGCAGCGGCGCGTAGGCTGTGCACTCAACCCTGCCGCCCGGGTAGAAGATCAGACCGGCACGGGCAGGTGTGATCTGCGGGGCAAAAAGCCAGTCGCCGGCATAGCCCTAACGATGGGCATAGGCTTCAGAGCGAAGCGCTGCTTTTTCAAAATGGTATGTCCCCGGCAGATTAGAATGCAGATTAGAATATGACACGAGATTTTTCAAGAAAACATTTGCATTTTGCTCCCGGATTTGGTATACTATAAAGGCATTCGGGGCCTTGGCTCTGTTTGACAGTAATTCATAAACCTGCGTCCGTAGCTCAGCTGGATAGAGCACTGGCCTCCGACAACTGCGACATGGCAGGTTTTAGGCTTGTTTTTGTTCGATATAGCGAGATTTGCGCCTGCAAAAACGCGGTGGTCAACGGTAGTCAGACCACGAATTGACCACTATTGGAAATTGACTACTTTACAAGATTGAAATACGCTGTAACGGCGTTTTTCATACATAAGCGATCGTAGCTCAGCTGGATAGAGCGTTCGGCTCCGACCCGGAAGGCCAGAGGTTCGAATCCTCCCGGTCGCACCAGAAAACCTCATTGCAATGTGTTTTTTGCAATGAGGTTTTTCTTTTTTGGCTTTTTAAAATAACTTTAGCAACATATCATCAGTGGCGTCTGTGTACTGCCCCTGCTTAATTTTCTTGTTTCGCAGCTGATTTACAGCGTTTCTTGCAAGGCAGACTTCCTCACTGGTGAAAACTGCTTTTTTACCCACTAGGAGAGAATCTACTTTGAGTATCAAATATCCAGTTTCACGCCAACCTGTGTTCATGGCTCTCTGCAGATAATAGTGATCGCCCAAGGCTTTCAGCAGGATACTTTTGTTCGCGCGGGTCAGTCTGATTTTTTTCATAATCCAATCGCCTTTCCGAGTTTCTCTTGTGCTTTGCGTTTATTTTTGTCAAATGCGTGGGCGTAAATATCCAGCGTAGTGCTTGCCTGTGCATGACCCAATAGACTAGCCACCGTGCGGACATCCACGCCTTGTGCAATCAGCAGGCTGGCGTTCGTGTGCCGTTACGGTATAATAACGACAAACGGAAAAAGCCTTTATTTTCAAGGGG
>OLRT01000845.1_pt1 | contig 22980 bp, 19 predicted proteins | sample 1672021 | NCBI WGS metagenome assembly OLRT01 (sample SAMEA3136637, study PRJEB25190) | human gut metagenome | reverse complement strand
AGCGACTGCGTTCATGAGCAAGTAGCGAAGCGGATTGCGAATGTCCGCTTTACATGATGGGTGGTTCTGGATAAGAAGGTCAAAAAATAAGGTGTTGACTTTTGCAAACCAACACCTTATAATCAAATCAGAAGCAATCAAGGATTTGTTCGTATCCGTGACTGCCTTTCTTTAAAATGGGTTTGAAAAGCAGCGAGACAGAGGCTATCCCCTATGCCAGTAGGGAATAGCCTTTTCACTGCTTTTTTGTATCTAACAGCTACTTATTGCGATGATTGTCTATGTAAGACAACACTTCAAAAACAACGAGAAATAACGTGAGAACTTCCATAGTGTTCATGAGTATCGCCTCCTTCCTCTTGTGGAAGAGGCAGTCATCGGACTATCCCTATTGAACTGATTTGACAATCAGAATTATAACATAAAAAATTGCATATGCAAAGTATAAAAAGAATTAAGCGTACTATTTTATGGGAAATATGTGTGAAAGTGTTGTGGAAATAAAAAAGAAAAGCAGATTGTGTGAAAGAAAATTGAAAAAAATTTTTTCTCATGGTAAAATTGCCTTAAAAATGGGAAAATAAACATTTTCTGCTTCAGGAAGCAAAGAAGGGGATTTACCAGATGAGTACGTTAAAGGATGTTGCAAAAGAATGTGGGTTATCGGTAACGACAGTTTCAAGAGCATTAAATAATCGTGGTTATATCAGTAAGGAAGCACATGAAAAAATCCAGGCTGCTATGAAAAAACTGAATTATCAACCAAATGAAATTGCCAGATCATTATCAAAACAGTCTTCTAATAGTATAGGAGTGATTATGCCCTATATTGATCAGCCTTTTTTTTCTAGGTTATTAAACTATCTGGAAGTGGAGGCAGATAAAAGAGGGTATGTTCTCTATGTATTTTGTTCGAAAGCATATGATGCAAAAGAAGAAGAATACCTTGAGATTTGTAAGCGTCATAGAGTTGCTGGAATTATTCTATGTACAGATGCAGTGAATATTGATAAGTTTGCTGATGTCAGTGTTCCAATCATATCTCTGGAAAGAGAAATTTCTTACGCAGCAGAAAGTATTGTCTGTGATAATAAAACCGGAGGAAAAATAGTGGCAGAATATCTGTATGGACAAGGATGCCGGAATTTTCTATATTTGAATCCAGGTCATTGGACAGGAATGCAATGTGATGATAGGGGAATCAGCTTCCGAAAACAAGGGGAGTCAATGGGTGTGCAGGTAAAAGAGTACAGTGCAAGTTGGGAAGAACATAAATGTCTGAATTATCATAAAACGATAAGGGAAGTGCTCGAAAAAAATCCAGATGCGGATGCGATTTTCTGTAACGGAGATGCGTTGGCTCTTCAGACAATCCAGACATGTTATAAGATGGGAATTGATATACCTGGAAAAATCCGGATTGTAGGATATGATGATGCTCAATTAGCAGAACTTTCATGTCCACCACTTACAACTGTTCATCAGCCAATTAAGGAAATGGCTGAAAAAGCGATAGAATCTTTAGATCGACTGTGCAATGGGAAAAAAATCGCATCAAAAGTTTTACTTCCTGTAACCTTGGTGGTAAGAGAAACAGCCTGAATTGCATAGAAATAGAAGAAATAATTATTAACAGCTGAGAGTTTCATTCTTATAAAGGTGAAATTCTCAGCTGTTTTTATATGAAAACGTGAAATGAGAATTCAAAACAATAAAATTATGTGCAATATAACAGAAAAACTGCATTTTAAATTATTAAAATATACGAAAAATATGTCAACCGGTTGACATATAGAGAATCATATATTATACTCTGTTTCGTAAACAAGGTGTGAGGCGCCCACACCGAAATCGTGAAAATATTCGATCAACCGTGATACGAATGGAACAGGATCTGACCGAATCCCAAGAGATCCGTCAGTCAGGAAAACAGGAGGCAATTATGAAAATGAAGAAATTTGCAGCAATGATGCTGGCAGGAGTTCTGGCTACCACAACCATGGGTATGGGAGTCAGTGCTTCCGATGACGACTATGATTTTTACTTTTTCAATATCAAAGGTGAAGATGCAGATGCCATGCAGGCAGCAGTAGATGCCTACAAAGAGGAAACCGGAGTAACCATAAAACTGTTTACTCTTGGTTCCGGTACTGACAGTTCCGAGGCTTTAAGAGCAGATCTTCAGTCCGATCATATGCCGGCAATCTTCGGTGTACAGGATGCACAGAAGCTCGTTGAGTATCAGGAGGGCGGATATGCAATGCCTCTCAGCGATGCTACCAACGAGGAGTTCAAAGCTCTTGCAGATGCTATCCCGGAGAACTTCTATCTGACCAGAGACGGTGAGACAAACTACGGCGTACCCCTTAACATCGAGGGATATGGCTACATTGTAGATACCAGAGTAATCGGCGCTATGTTCGGTGAGGACAATACCGATGCATTTATCGAAGCTTACAAGACTGCTTCTTATGCAGAGTTTGAGGCAATGATCAATGCAATGCAGCAGTACATCACCGATGGAACCGCAGATGACATCACCTTAAGCGGAAGCACCTTCTCCTTTGCAGAGAAAAACGATATCACCTCCAAACTGAAAGGTGTCATTGCAGTAGCTGGTTCTGAGAAATGGACCTACGGCGACCACCTGGTAAACGTAGCAGTAGACGGCGTTTTCTCTGACTCCGTTGCAGCAGCAGAAGCAACCACCGAGCAGCTGGAAGCTGGAAAACCGGTTTGGGAAGCATATGCAAAACTTCTTGACCTCCTGACCTCTCATGCACAGACCGAAAGAGGACCGGAGCTCATCAACCAGACAACCAACGGTTATGATCAGGCAGTAGCAAGCTTCGCAAATGGCGAGACCGTATTTATCAAACAGGGTAACTGGTGCTACACCAATATTACCAACGCAAACGCAGATATCGCTGATTACATGACCTTCCTGCCGATCAAACTGGATGTTACCGATGAGGATCTTACCTCTGGTATCACTGCAGAGCAGATGAACACCTCCATCCCGGTATTCGTACCTCAGTACTATTGCATCAACGCAAAATGCAGCGATGAAGAAAAAGAAGCAGCAGAGAAATTCCTGGTATGGCTGAACACCTCTGAGACCGGTCTGAAATATGTCATCGAAGAGTGCGCCTTCATCCCGTACAATGCAGATCCGGATGTTACCAGCGCTGGATACAGCCTGGGCGACAGCATTCTTTCCTATGTAAAAGAGGGCAAGACCATCACCAATGCATACGCAGGTATGCCGGCTAGCTACGCTACATATACTTTAGGTGCTCATCTCCTTGAGAACTATGTAAACACCGCTGAGTGGCCGGAAACCGCTTACTCCGATATCGCTGATTTCATCGTAAGCAGCTGGAGCGAAGCAGCAGGTTTATAATTTTTGTAACTGTTCAGAGCCAAGCAGATTTTCGTGCAAAAGTGTGAGGCATGCTTGCATGAATGAACACTTTTACATGAAAATCTATTTGGCGGATACGTCAAACCGACGAAATGCGTAGCATTTTGAAGGTGGCTCTGAATAGTTATTAATTTTTAAAGAAAAAAGATTGATCCATAGAGGGTGTGTGGAATACCGCACACCCTCTATATGAATCCGAAGAAACGCTGCCAGTGCAGCAGAATGGTGGTAAGTATGGATAAATATTATCGTAAGCGGCTGGTACCGCTTTTACTTCCGGCTATGATCCTGTTTATCATGGTAATTCTGATCCCCTTTGGAATTGGCGTAATCTATTCTTTCTGCGGGTGGAGAGGAACTTACTTTGCCGGAGGAGATCATTTCTATGATGCTTTTGTAGGATTTCAGAACTATATCAAAGTGTTTAAATCTTCCAAATTCAGAGATTCCTTTGTATATACACTGGAGTTTACCGTAATTGCTGTGATTGCATTGAATATCGTTTCTCTGATCATGGCACTGCTGGCAACATCCGTTCATAAGGGAGCCGGTGCTTATCGTACTATTTACTTTATGCCGAACCTTCTTGGCGGCTTGGCTCTTGGTTATATCTGGCAGTTCATTTTTGAGATCGTTTTCTCTCAGCTGATTTTCAACAAAGATGGAATCATCAACATTCCGTTTTTCTGCAACATGCTTCAGGACCGTTACAAAGCAATGATTGCGCTGGCTATTCTCGTTACCTGGCAGATGGCCGGATACATGATGCTGATTTATACGACAGGTCTGAACAACATTCCGACCGATCTCTCCGAGGCGGCTGCTATCGACGGTGCAAACGTATTCCAGAGATTCCGTTATATCACGATCCCGATGCTGATGCCGTCCTTCACCATCGTATTTTTCCTGACTCTGTCCAAATGCTTCATGTTGCTGGACCCCAACGTAGCCCTGACAGATGGTAACTTCAATACCCGTCTTCTGGCTATGCAGATCTTAAGAACCACGAAAGATACCAACCCGCCGGATTACGGTCTGGCTCAGGCCCAGGCAGTTATTTTCTTCCTGCTGATCGCGGCTGTTACCCTGACTCAGGTAGTAGTTACCAAAAAGAAGGAGGTTGAGATGTAATGTCAATGAAAAACAGACATGTACTGGGAGAAGCAGTACGTCACCTTATTCTGATCATTCTGGCTCTTTACACACTGGCTCCTTTGTTGTTCCTGTTTGTAAATGCGTTTAAGTCAAACAATGAAATCATTGCTTCGCCGGTAGCGCTTCCGGAACACTGGACTCTCCAGTATATCAAGACAGCAATGGAAGCAATCAACTTTGGAAAAGCTCTGGGACTGACCTTTATTATTACTTTTTTCTCCATCCTGCTTCTGGTAATCGTTTCCTCGTTTGCCGCATGGGCAATGGTGAGAAGTAAAACCATCCTTTCCAACATCGTGTTCCTCTGCTTTACCGCAGCTATGCTGGTACCGTTCCAGTCTCTGATGTACCCGCTCCTGAGCGTGTTTGAAAAAATGGGACTGAAAAACGTACAGGGACTGATCCTCATGTACGGCGGTTTCGGACTGAGCATGTCCGTCTTCCTGTATCATGGCTTTATCAAGAGCGTACCTGCCTCTCTGGAAGAAGCGGCAGTGCTGGATGGAGCAAACCTGTTTCAGATGTTCTTCAAGGTCGTATTCCCGCTGTTAAAGGGAACCACCGTTACCGTGATCGTATTAAATGGTATGTGGATCTGGAATGACTACCTTCTTCCTTTCCTTGTAATCGGAAACAAGACAGGATCCAAGACACTGACGCTGGAGCTTTATTTCGCAAAGCTGACTTCCGGACAGTACGGAAACCCGTGGGAGTTAATTTTCCCGGCTGTATTTGTTACAATCATACCGATTATTATCTTGTACATTTTCCTTCAGAAATACATTGTTGCTGGTGTATCTGAGGGTGCTGTGAAGATGTAAACCTGAGGTGGTGATCAGATTTTTCTGATCACCACTACATGTATAAGGGCATAAAAAGGAAAGGAACGTAAAAATGAAGCAAGACTTAAAGTGGTGGCAGAAATCGATCGCCTATCAGGTGTATCCAAAAAGTTTTTATGATTCCGATGGAGATGGAATAGGAGATTTAAGAGGGATTATCCAGAAGCTGGACTATATTCAGGAACTGGGAACGGATCTTCTGTATCTGAATCCGATATGCAAATCTCCGATGAAAGATAATGGATATGATGTATCCGATTATTATGAGATTGATCCGATGTTTGGAACGACGGAGGATATGAAGGAGCTCATTCATGAGGCGGACAAACGGGGCATCCATGTGATTATGGATATGGTTTTAAATCACTGTTCGGATCAGCATGAGTGGTTTCAGCAGGTTTTGAAGGATCCCGAGAGCGAATACGCGGATTATTTTTTCCTGAGAAAAGGAGAAGGCGAAAATCCGCCGAATAACTGGCGCTCCATCTTCGGGGGAAGTGCCTGGGAAAAGATTCCGGGAAGCGAATACTATTATCTTCATCTTTTTACAAAAGAACAGGTGGATCTGAACTGGGACAATCCCCGGCTCAGAGAAAAAATGTACCGCATGATGAACTACTGGCTGGATCTGGGAGTCAGCGGTTTCCGGCTGGATGCGGTTACATATATGAAGAAAAAAGAAGGGCTGCCCTCTTTTCCGGCAGACGGACCGGACGGTCTGGTTTCTGTGAAACACGGAACCCTGAATCAGCCGGGACTGGAAGCTTTTCTGAAAGAGATGAAAGAAAAGACTTATGGAAAAGGTGATTATTTTGTCATCGGCGAGATGGAAGATGCGGACGTTCACTCTATGCAGAATTTTATATCTCTGAAAAATGGGTACTTTTCCTGCATTTTTGAAGTATCCCATTTAAGCCTCGGAAGAAAAGCGCCGAACTACTTCTGGTTCGAGGAAGAAGAGTGGGACCCAGATGAACTGCGGGACCAGCTTTTAAATTCCCAGACGGTGCTCTGCCCGGATATGTGGATCGCTACGTTTCTGGAATGCCATGATATACCCAGAGCGGCGGACCGGCTTCTGAGAGAGGAAGGGAAAAATTTCTACGGTTTTTCCATGCTGGGAATGATGTATCTCTATCTCTGGGGAACTCCGTTTATTTATCAGGGTCAGGAGCTGGGAATGCGAAATTTTGCCTTTCCTGAGCTGAAAGATTACGATGACTGCTCCACGCATAATCAGTATGAACTTGCAAGAGAGTATGGCTTCACGGAAGCGGAGGCCTTAAAGATCGCGCAGAAGGGAAGCCGGGACAATGCGAGATACCCGATGCCCTGGAACAGTGGAAAAAATGGCGGTTTCACCAAAGGAACGCCCTGGCTTCCGGTCAATCCGGACCATAAAGAAATCAATGTGGAAAAAGAAAGAGAAGACAAAAATTCTCTCCTTTCTTTCTATAAAAAAATGATTGCACTGAAACGAAGCGAAGAATACAGTGAGGTGCTGGCGACAGGAAAAATCACCCCGTTTCAGAGAGAGCAAAAGGGAATTTTTGCCTATACGCGAAGCAATGACTCTCAGAGTCTTCGTGTCATCTGTAATAATCAGAACGAGAGCTGTCGGATCGAGCTTCCGAAGGCTTTCAGGGTTTTGCTGAATAATCACAGCTGCCTGGAAAAGAAGGAAAAAACGATAGAACTTCTGCCCTATCAGGCAGTATTGCTGGAGGATTTGTAATATGGGACAAAGTGTAGATGAATTATTAAAAGAACTGACTCTGGAGGAAAAATGCTCTCTGCTGTCCGGCGAGACCTTCAACGACTCTCAGAGCATTCCAAGACTTGGAATTGAAAAAATGCTGATGACCGACGGCCCTCACGGACTGAGAAAACAGAGTGATAAACCGGATCATCTGGGAATGAATGTGAGCGTACCTGCCACCTGTTTCCCGCCGGCCTGCGCTCTGGGTTCTTCCTGGAACCGGGAAATCGTCTATAAAATGGGAGAGGCCCTGGCTTCCGAGTGCCGGGCAGAGAATGTTGCAGTAATTCTCGGACCGGGCAATAATATCAAGCGTTCTCCCCTCTGCGGAAGAAACTTTGAGTATTTTTCAGAGGACCCCTATCTGGCCTCCAACCTGGCAGCACAGCATATCAAAGGCGTGCAGAGTAAGGGCGTGGGAGCATCCCTGAAACATTTTGCCGTAAACAACCAGGAGACCAAGCGACTGACTCTGAACGCGACCGTTGACGAGAGAACGCTGCGGGAGATTTACCTCACCAGCTTCGAGACCGCGGTGAAAGAAGGAAAACCCTGGACTGTTATGTGCGCTTATAACCGCCTGAACGGAGAGTTTGGTTCCGAGAACAAATATCTGCTGAACGATATTCTCCGGGAGGAATGGGGCTATGACGGCCTGGTTGTCACAGACTGGGGCGCAGCAAATGACAGAGTAAAAGGACTGATTGCTGGACAGGATCTGGAGATGCCCTCCTCAGGTACGGTCAATGACAGCAAGGTGGAAGCTGCCGTGAAAGACGGAAGCCTTCCAGTGGAATATGTGGACAGAGCAGTAAGACGCCTTCTGGAGCTGCGGGAAAAACTCCATGCAGCAGGAGAGGCAGAGCCGGTTTCCTATGAGAAAAATCATCGGATTGCCGAGGAGATTGCCGAGGAATGCATCGTTCTATTGAAAAATGAAGATAAGGTTCTTCCTTTAAAAGCGGAGGACAAGGTAGTCGTCATCGGTGAATTTGCGGAGAAACCGCGGTTTCAGGGAGGCGGAAGCTCTCATATCAATACCACCTTCCTCGATAAGCCGCTGGAAGAGCTGAAAAAGCTGGGAAATGTGGAGTATGTCAAAGGCTTTGCCTGCGCGGCGGAGGAGTGCGATGCGAACCTGCTCGCTGAAGCCGTTGAGGCAGCTTCCAGAGCGGACAAGGTCGTTATCTGTGCCGGTCTTCCGGAAGTCTATGAGACGGAAGGAATGGACCGTGAGCATCTGAACATTCCGGGAGCCCAGATCCAGCTGATCGAAGAAGTGGCGAAACATAACAAAAATATCATCGTGGTTCTGAGCAACGGAGCCCCTGTGGTAATGCCCTTTGAACCCCAGGTAAAAGCCATTGTCGAGGGTTATCTTCTGGGACAGGCAGGAGCCGAAGCCCTTGCAAAGGTGCTCTATGGAAAGACCAATCCCAGCGGTAAACTGGCAGAGACCTTCCCGCAGCGACTGGAAGATACTCCCTGCTTTTTAAATTTCCCGGGCGAAGGCTATCATGTGGAATACCGGGAAGGAATCTTCGTCGGTTACCGCTACTATGATACCTGCAAGGTGAAACCGCTGTTCTGCTTTGGCCATGGTCTCAGCTATACGGATTTCTCCTACGAGGAGATTACTGTAGACCGGGAGAGCATGACAGATCAGGAAAAAGCAACGGTGAGAGTGAAAGTGAAAAATACGGGAGCGGTTGCCGGAAAAGAGGTTGTCGAGCTCTATATCCATGACTGCCAGACCGATATCGTCCGCCCCTATAAGGAGCTGAAAGGTTTCCAGAAGCTTTCTCTGGAGCCGGGCGAGGAGAAGGAAGCTGTTTTTGAACTGGATAAGAGAAGCTTCGCTTATTACGATGTGGAAGCGAAGGATTTCCTGGTTCAGAGCGGACGCTTTGAGATCCTGGTGGGAGCTTCCAGCGAGGATATCCGCCTGAAGGCTGCCATCGAGGTGACTTCCACAGCGATTGTCAAAAAGCATTTTTACAGAAATTCCACCTTCGGGGAGATCTATTACTATGAACCGACTAGAGAGATTGCCCGTGAGATGATGGATTATTTTGAGAGAGAGTCCGGAATTGATTTCAGCCTGGGAGACCGGCCGACGGATTTCGCTTTCCGCGTGATCTGCGATTTCCCGCTGAAAACACTGGTGACTTTCACAAAAGGAAGATTTTCCGAGCAGCAGCTGACTGAGCTTCTGGAAAAACTGAACGGGGTGAGCCATGAATAAGTACTTTGAAATCTGTGAGAAAAAAGTAAGGCTGCGGGATGGAAGTGTCCATTCCGTAACTGGTAAACCAGAAGCATATGCGGTTTCTTCGAAGATTTCCGAGCAGGACGAGCTGACGGCAGTCTGCATCGATGCGGAAATTCAGACCCAGGCGCCGGCCTTTGGCTACCAGAAGGCCTTTGCAGACAGAAACGGAGTGGAGATCGATCTTAAGCTTTCCGAAGGTTATCCCTTTGTTTCCATTTATCAGCATAAGGAATGGTGGATTCGTCCTGCTTTCGGTACTGTTTTTTCGGAAATTCCGGAGCAGAGCCAGCTGGTCATTTTCAAAAGACCGGAGGATTATCTGGTATTCTTGGCTGTCAGCGGGAAGGAGAACCGGGCGGATCTCGTTGGCTGGGAAAAAGGTCTTCGGCTGACACTCTCTTCCAACTGTGCCGGAAAGCGGAAAATGCAGGATGTGGCCCTGATCTGCGGAGCGGGCAAGGACCCTTATGCAGTGACGGAAGAGGCTGTAAAATGGGCCCTGAAGCTCTCCGGAAAGAACTTAAAGCTTCGCAGAGAGAAGGAATTTCCGGAAATCCTCAGAAAACTGGGCTGGTGTTCCTGGGATTCTCTCGGTCAGAGCGTAAATATGGATGCCGTCGTTGATAAGGTGAAAGAGCTGAAAGAAAAGGAAGTGCCCGTTCAGTGGGTGCTGATCGATGACGGCTGGTCCGATTCCGAAGGTCAGATGCTGAAAAGCTTTGAGGCGGACCCGGTAAAGTTTCCGGGAGGCATTAAAGAGACGGTCAGCATGCTGAAAGAAGCCTACAAGATGAAATATGTCGGCGTATGGCAGGCCATAAAGGGATACTGGAATGGAATCCTTCCAGGATCTCAGGCAGAGAAAGAGAATGCGGCTTTTCTTACAACCTATCCCAATGGAGAGATCACGGTAAAGCCGCAGGCAGACGCGGTCTTCGGTTTCTGGAATCAGTGGCATGCTTTTCTCAAAAATGCGGGCGTGGACTTTATCAAGGTGGACAGCCAGAGTTCTTTTTCCATTATGACCCAGGGTACGGTCTCTTACGGAGAGGCGGCAAAAGCGGTTCATACGGGACTGGAAGCCTCTGCAGATCTGCATTTTAACGGAAATCTTATCAACTGTATGGGAATGGCGCCGGAGGATATCTGGAACCGGCAGAGCGCGGCGCTCTCAAGAAACAGCGATGACTATACGCCGATGGTGCCCGGAAGCTTTATGGAGCATGCGCTGCAGAACGCCTATGATTCCGTTTATCACGGCTGTTTCTACTGGGGAGATTGGGATATGGTCTGGTCGGAGCATGAGGATGTGGAGCAGAGCATCCTTCTCCGCGTGATCAGCGGCGGCCCGCTGTATATCAGCGACGGCCTCGGAAAAACAGATCCGGAAAAGCTCTGGCCTGTGATTTTTAACGATGGTACGATCATTCGCTGCCAGGATGTGGGAAGACCGACCCTGGACTGCCTGACTGCCGGAAATGTCATGAAAGAGAAGCCTTTGAAAATTTACAATAAATATGGAGATCATATTTATGTTGCGGCCTTCCTTGACCGCTCTTCCCTAAAAGCCGTTAAGGATGAGATTCTCTTAAAAGACCTTCCGGGAACGGAGAACGGAAAAGAATGGTATGTTTACGACCATAAGAAAAAGGCAGTCGATAAATATGACGGTTTTACCTATGAGATCAAGCCGGGTGAGGCAAATCTGTATCAGCTGATTCCTGCCACCGGAAAATTCACAATGGTAGGCCTGATCAACAAATACATTTCCAACGGAGCAGCAGAGGAAAAACGGGTCGGAGACGACATCTGCATCTGGGAAATGAAGGCCGATGGAGATTTCCGGTTTATCGCAGAAGAAGACGGAGTGAAGGTGACGAGCAGCACAGGCAAAGTGAACCTTATACGGGAAGGAAAACTCTGCACGGTGAAAAACGTGAAAGCCGGAGAGGTTCTTGTGTGCGGGAAATAAAATCTGAATTTAAGACTTCCATAAAATGGGATTTGCACCTTGCTGTGATTTTTATTTTCATAGCAAGGTGCAACCTTTCATATTCAGAGCTATCGGTCATTTTATACATTTACGGTGTGACAGCCCCTATTTCCTAAGCGGGCCCGACGCCCTCCTTTGCAATATTTATCTTGCAAAATTTTTAACAATGTGCTAAACTTTTCCAGTTGAATATTGTTTACCAAAACAGGTGAATTTTCCACCCCAGGAAAATGAGAGGGAATCAGGAAGAAGCCTGAGCGATGAGGTCACTGTGAGCAGGGAGTCTCTCCGGAAAACCATTGCGGCGGAAGCTGTGAGAAGGTCGGAGGCGACGCTGATCTGCGAGCCAGGATACCTGCCTGTTTTGTGCGATGAGAAGCTTCCATTCAAAGCATCCGCGCAGATCCGCCGTATCTTACAGAACGGTCTGTTGGCCTGCACAAAAAAGAAGCAGGTCTTTTTTATGCTTTCATGGACTTCCGGAATCACTTTATTGTACGATGGAGGTACACAAATGAAAAAGAGAACACAGTTACTTGCAATGTTCCTGGCCGGAGCTGTTATGATGGCTCCCGCAAATGTTTTTGCTGATGAGACAGAAACCGAGACTGCAACCGAAGTTGCAACAGAAGCTGCATCTGAGGACGCTGAGTCCGTATTTCCTTTTACCCTGGTAACAAAAGATGACCAGGAAGTAACCTTTACCCATGTACCGGAGCGCGTAATCAGCACCAACCCCAACACCGGTGAAGAGCTGATGGCACTGGGCCTTGGCGATAAGATCATCGGAACCTGCTACAACAACGCAGAGCTTCCGGAGCAGTACCGTGAAGAGTACGAGTCCAAACCGAAGATCTCCGATGACAACGGCTATCCCTCCCTTGAGGTAGTTCTGGATCTGGATCCGGATTTCATCTATGGAAGAAGCTCCGCATTCAGCGACAAAGATACCGCTATCGCAACTCATGACACTTTAAGCAGCTACGGCATCATGTCCCTGTCTTCCATCGAAGGCTACAAACTGGGCTGTGACGTAGAGGATGTATATCAGGATTTCTATAACCTCGGTAAAATCTTCCAGGTAGAGGACAAAGCAAACGAAGTTGTAGACGCTATGAAAGAGAAGATCGCAGACGTAGAGTCCAAGATCGACGGAACAGAGCCCATCAAAGTATTTAACTTCGACTGCGAGATGGACGGCGGCGCTTACACCCCGGGTAACAACTTTACTTCCAAACTGATCCGTCATGCAGGCGGCGTCAATGTATTTGAGGATCTGGAGAAGACCTGGAATACCGTAAGCTGGGAAGCAGTTGTAGAGGCTGATCCGGACATCATCGTTATCAATGATTACGGCGAGACCACAGCAGACGAGAAAATCCAGGCTCTGAAAGACAACGATGCTCTGTCTGATGTAACCGCTATCAAAAATGAGAATTTCCTGGTAATTACCCTTCCGGAAGTGTTTGCCAGCACCCGTGTAGCGGATACCATTGAAAAATTTGCAGAAGCTTTCCATCCGGAGTGCTTCGAGTAAGTTCAGAACATACAGATGAAAAAACTGTGTAAACAGATGAGGGACCATGTGGGTATTACCTGCATGGTCCTGTGTGTACTACTGGTCCTTTCTCTGATTCTGGCAACGGGAATCGGACCGGTAAATATTCCCTTTGGGACGGTATGGCGGGTAGTATGGAATTATATTACCGGCATGGGTGACATTTCTGACATCAAAATGAGTACCCAGAACATTGTGTGGCACTTACGGGTTCCCCGTGTTCTTATGGGAGCCATGGTAGGGGCCAGCCTGACGCTTTCCGGCGTGGCCATGCAGTCCTTTACGAAAAACCCTCTGGCCAGCCCCTATGTTCTTGGAATTTCCTCCGGAGCAACCTTTGGAGCAACTCTGGCGATTGTCACTGGAAGCCTGGCGTTCCTCGGTTCCTATGCGGTTGAGGGCGGCGCCTTTTTCGGAGCCATGGCAGCAATCCTCATTGTATACTACATGGCAAAGAGCGGAAAAGAAGTGGCGCCCATCAAACTGGTTCTGGTAGGAACCGCTGTGGCGGCTATGTTTACTGCTTTTTCTAATTTTATTGTATACAAGGCTCCGGACGACACGAAAATCAGAGAGGTTACTTTCTGGACTCTGGGAAGCGTAGCCAGTGCAGAGTGGGAAGAACTGGTTCCCATGGCAGTGGTGCTGATTCCCGGCGGCATCTGCCTGTATGCATTATCCAGCTCCATGAATGCCCTTCTTATGGGTGAGAGCAGCGCGGTTACTCTGGGAGTAAATGTCAACCGGGTGCGGAAAATCACAGTTTTCCTTTCGGCTGCCCTTACCGGTATCGCTGTGGCAGTCACCGGAAGCATCGGTTTCGTTGGCCTGGTGGTTCCCCATATTGTGCGTTCCATGGTGGGAGCAGACCACAGAAAAGTGATTCCGATTTCGACGCTGATCGGCGCGATCTTCCTTGTCTGGGTGGATGTGGGAGCCAGAATGCTGGATGCGCCCGGTGAGATCCCCATCGGTATCATTACAGCCATGATCGGAGCGCCCATTTTCCTGTGGATGATCCGCGTACGGAAATATGCGTTTGGCAAAAAGGATTAGGAGGCGGGAAAATGCTGAAGGTTGAAAATATTGTATATGGAACAAAGCAGATCGAGATTCTTCACGGCGTTTCCCTGGAAGTGAAAAAAGGAGAGTTTGTAGGTGTCATCGGTCCCAATGGAAGCGGAAAGTCCACCCTTCTGAAAAATATTTACCGCATGCTGACTCCGAAAGCCGGAGATATCATCCTGGATGGGAAAAGCCTGCTTAAAATGTCAAACCGGCAGATGGCGGAGCGGCTGGCCGTGGTGGCTCAGGAAGGGGAAGCGAACTTTGACTTCACTGTGGGCGAGGTGGTACAGATGGGCCGTTATCCGAAAAAACGCCTGATGGAGACTGCCAACGAGGAGGATAAAGAAGCTGTAAAAGCTTCTCTTGCAATGGTAGGAATGGAAAAACTTCTGGAAAGAAGCTTTTTGAGCCTTTCCGGCGGAGAAAAACAGCGGGTACTTATCGCCAGAGCCCTGGCCCAGGAGACAGAGATGATTATTCTGGACGAGCCCACCAACCATCTGGATATCGGAAGCCAGATTAAAACCCTGTCCCTACTGAAAAATTCCGGCAAGACCGTTCTCACGGCTCTTCACGATCTCAGCCTGGCCGCCCGTTTCTGCGACCGGATCTATGTCCTGAAAGGTGGAAACAATCTTTGCGATGGGAAACCGGCGGAACTCATCAGTTCCGAACTGGTGAAAGAGCTGTATCAGATCGATGCGGAAGTGTTTCTGAGGGATGAGAAGATTTATATTGATTATAAGTGACGGCAAGGTAAAGCTATGAGAAAAATAGATCTTGATTTTAATGGGATCAGCGTCGATGATATTGATGTTAATTTGAAACATTTATATTATTTCACTGTCGTGGCCGAAGTAGGAAATATTACAAGGGCGGCGAAAGAACTGTATGTCACTCAGTCCATGCTGAGCAAGAATCTGATCCTGCTGGAAAAGTAGCTGGGCGTCTCTCTTCTGAAACGGAATCATCATAATCTGGAAGTTACCAGAGAAGGCCGTTTCCTGTATGATAAATGGAAAGCACAGATCAAGGCTTTTCGCAATGATATTCAGACGGCCAGAGAGCTGGGGCATATCGGTGTGGACAAGATCCGGATCGGCTGTTTTCCTGCGCTGGATGTGCTGGATTTTATGAAAAAATATACGGACAGAATCAGTGAGAAAAAGCCGGGAATTTTTATCGAGATCCTGCGTATGAATAATAATCGTCTGTTTGAGCATCTGATTTCAGAACAGGCGGATCTCATCTTTGCTTTTGTACAGGATATACCAACAGGTTCTGACAGCTACGAATGGAAAAACATCATCCGCCTGCCGCTGGTGGCTCTGGTGAGGGAAGATGATCCCCTGGCAGAGAGAGAACGGCTCAGCTTTCAGGATCTTGCAGGGAAAAATATTCTTTTGAATGATCCCGGCGGCTGTATTCCGAGGAAAGAATGGTTTTTTAACCGCTGCGAAGAGAATCATATGGTTCCCGAGGCGGTGACTATGGTAAATAATGATCTCACGGCAGAACTGAATGTCTTGAACGGGCATGGGGTGGCCGTAGGAATTTCCTGTGTCTATGGAAGAATAGGAAATTCTGTAAAAGAAATCCCCATCGAAAACGAAGGAATCGACGTGGCGGGTGTGTGGCTGAAAAAGACACCGCAGGATCTGAAAGAATTTTATCATGCCATTTTGGAATGATCCGATTCCGATTTACCGTTTTACAATTTCATTTATATCTGATATTCTCCAAAAGGATGACATGCATGGAATCTGTAAAACAGAATAAAACAAGCTGTACAGGTACGCAGAAATGCGTTTAATAGGGAATGCAGTGAGAATCTGCAGCAGTCCACTCTACTGTGAATGTTTATGCGGATCAGACGTTGAGGCGTCGGATCTGACGGTATTCTATAATGCCACTGGGGAATTACCGGGAAGGCGAATACTGAACGAAGCCAGGAGACCTGCCGTACAGCGTAAAGCCTTTGTTTTCGGTGGAGAAATCATGTGTGATTGTTGAAAATATAAAAGTATTTCGCAGGGACACGATTATCGAAAAGAGACGTGGGCCCTGCTTTTTTGTATTTATCATCGGCAGATTTGAAAAAACGAAAATGCGAGGGAAGCTAAGATGAGGATAGCTGTTTATGGAAAAGGGGGAATCGGAAAGTCTACCATTGCCTCTAATCTGTCTGTCGGTCTGGCATCCGGAGGAAAAAGAGTATTGCATATAGGCTGTGATCCGAAAGGGGATTCCTGTCAGGTAATCATGGGAAGGATGATTCCGGATTTTGTGCAGATGCTGACGGAGAAAGGCTCAGAACTTCAGACAGAGGATATTATTTTTACGGGAAAATGCGGAGTACACTGTATGGAAGTCGGTGGTCCCAGAAATGGAAGCGGCTGCGCGGGAATGGGCATGAATGCTATGAATTCCGTGCTGGAACGTTTCGGAATCTGGGAAAAAAACTGGGATTATATCGTTTATGATGTTCTCGGTGATATTGTGTGCAGTGGTTTTTCCACACCGATGAGAGAAAAATACGCGGATCTGACATATATTGTCACTTCTGCGGAATATATGTCGCTTTATGCGGCCAATAACATTCTCTGCGCGCTGGCAGCAGCAGGCGAAGGAGAAAAGAACTTCGGGGGCTTCATTTTTAACCGTTATCAGGAGCCCTGGGAGGAAGCTGTTTTTGAAGAACTTATCCGGAGAACTGGTGGAAAAGAAGCCGGAAGGATCCCGCTGAGCCGGGAAATCCGGCGGGCCGATTACGCCCAGCAGCCTTTTCTGATGAGTGAAAGCCGGGAGAGAGCGCCGATGGAAGCCTTTGAGCGACTCCTTAAAGTCGTGAAAGAAGGAAAAGGAATGGAAGCTCATCCGATGAACCGAGAAGAAATGGCAGATTTCCGAAAATATTGTATGAGGAAAGAGGAAGAAAACGATGCAGCTTCAGAAATTGGAGATTAAAGAGCTTGGGGAAAGCCCCCTGACCCGTTTCCTGCATCTTTCTTCTGTAGCGGTGATTATGGTCGGCCCTTTAAGCTGTGTCTGTTTTGCCAATGCTTCCGTAAGAGAAAAAGAGCTGAAGAGAAGGCTGTTCGTATGTGAAATGGCATGTACGGATTATATGACCGGGCTGGGGCTGGACCGGGTTCTTGAAAAAGCCCGGGAGGCGGCAAAGCTTCCAGATGTGAAACAGGTGGTGCTCTATCAGTGCTGTACGGATTTCCTTACCCATCTGGATTATGAAAGCTATCTGAGAAAACATATAAACAGGAAGGATGTCCGTTTTTACACTTATCAGAGAGGATCTGCCAGTCTGAATTATACGGAAAAAAAGTCTGTGACAGAGAGAATGCAGGAAGATGCCCGAAAAGACGGCTTTGAGCTTTTACCGGTGGAGAAGTCTTCAGAAAAGATAGAAGCACCGGAGGAAATCCGGATTCCGGATTTTGTGAAAGTATGCGGAGTATTAAAGAATTATCCGGTTCTGACCTGTCTTTTTTCGCCGGGAAGCTGTACAGGGGCATTTTCAGCAGCAGGAGAAGAAGAATCTCCCTGGCTTTATATCAGTCGGCTGGAAGATACGGAACTGATTACCGGATGCAGCCGACAATTCGCAGCTGAGGCAGCGAAGAGGGCTGATCTTCTGGGTACAAATAAAATCTGTCTTGTGGGGACTCCTGTGACAAAAATTCTATATATGGAATTCAGACAGGTAGGAGAGCTCTTGGAAAAAACAGGGTACAGAGTTCTGGTGTTTGAGACGGATGGATATGGAAGCGGAAGGGATGCAGCCAATACGGCAAAGCAGAGAATAGAAACTTTATTAAAGGAAGAAACAGAGTAAAGAAAGAGGATAAAAATGAAAAGAATGAATAAATTTGCAGCATTATGTCTGTCTGGTCTGATGGTATTTAACGCAGGTTTCGGCTGGAATGTTCCGGCAAAAGTAAATGCGGCAGAAACATCCACGGAGGCAAATACAGCAGAGACAAAAACGATTATTGATGGTTATGGTGAGGAAGTCGAAGTCCCCAGCGAGATCAAATCCATCGTTGGAACCATGTGGCCGCTTCCCTCTGTTATTTTTACCGTGATCGGAAGCAGTGATGCCATCAAGACTATGGCGGAAGGTTCCATGGAAGCTTACAATATTTCTATGTTTAAGGTTTTAAGCCCGGGACTGGAGAATCTGCCAACAAACTGCCTGAACAGCAGTACGGATATTACCTTTGAGGAACTTGCAAAGGTAGAGCCGGATGTGGTGCTCTGTAATCAGGCCGTAGAGGAAGAACTTGGAGAGCAGATCCGTGCTATCGGAGCAACCCCGGTCAGAATTAAATTTGGAGAATTTGAGGATGTACAGGAACTGATCCGTATCATTGGCGAGCTGTTTGACTGCCAGGACAGAGCAACAGAGCTCATTGATTTCCAGAAAGGAATCCTTTCCTATCTAGATGAAAAGAAAGCAGACCAGCCCGCAGAAGAAGAGAAGCCTTCTGTTCTTTATATCACCAGAAGACAGGACAACGATCAGTATGAAGTGGTATGCCCGAAACATCTTGGAGCAAAACTGGTAGATATTGCAGGCGGCCGCATGGTTACTGAGGACCTGACGGATGCAGGAACCACTACCGTTGTAAGCATGGAACAGATTATGGCATGGAATCCGGATATCATTTTCCTGAGCAACTTTGATGATTTTACTCCGGAGAATTTCTTTGAAGGCAATTTTGAGTCTGAGTGGAAGGCTGTCAATGCAGTCAAAAATAACCGTGTATACAAAACACCGATCGGCCTTTACCGTTGGGATACTCAGTGTGTAGAAGCTCCGCTGATGGGCGAGTGGCTGGCAAAAGTTATCAATCCGGAAGTTTATACCGAGTATGATTTCCAGGAAGAACTCCGTAACTTCTACAGCAAATACATGAACTATGAGCTGACAGATGACGACATGGCAATGATCCTGCACACAGATGAGAATGTATATCTGGATCTGAACGATGAAATTTATGCAAAAAAGTAAAAATATCATAATCTGGCCGGTTCTTCTGGTCGTGCTGGCAGGAATCTTTATTTTTTCCCTCTTTATGGGAAGATATATGGTATCGCCTGCCGGTGTTTTAAAGATCCTGTGGCACAGCCTTCGTGGCCTGCCGCAGGATTCCATGGATGCTTCTGTGGTGATGAATATTCGTCTGCCGCGGACGATCCTTGCACTTCTGGTGGGAGCTGGACTGGCGACAACAGGAGCCGCCTACCAGGGGCTTTTTCAGAATCCGCTGGTCAGCCCGGATGTACTGGGAACCAGTGCCGGAGCTGCTTTTGGCGCGGTTCTTGGTATTCTGCTTTCCGGTATGGATTATCGGGCTATGGCGCTGTCTGTTATATTCGGACTGCTTTCTGTGGTACTGGTATTTCTGCTTTCTATGCTGAGTGGTCAGACTACAGTTATCTCTCTGGTACTGTCAGGAATGATCGTACAGGCTCTTATGAATGCGTTGATCTCCCTGAGTAAATATGTGGCAGACCCTACGGAGAAACTTCCGGCCATCACATACTGGCTTATGGGAAGCTTTATCAGTGCAAATTATGGCCTTCTGAAGCTGGTGACGATTCCGATTCTTCTGGGAATTGCTGTGATCTTTGCCCTTCGCTGGCGGATCAATGTGTTGTCCATGGGAGATGAAGAATGTATTTCTCTGGGGATTGATCCGGTGAAAACCCGGGGAGCCATCATCATTGCCTGCACGCTGATCACTGCGGCCTCTGTTATGGCAACCGGTGTGATTGGCTGGGTAGGTCTGGTAATTCCACACATTGCCCGGATGCTTGTTGGAGTGGATCATAACAGACTGGTACCGGCTTCCGCACTGACCGGAGGCGCTTTTATGATCCTTGTTGATGTTTTGGCCAGATCCATAACGGATTCAGAATTGCCAATCGGTATTCTGACTGCTTTAATCGGAGCACCGTTTTTCGCTGTGCTGTTCTGGAAACGGGGGAAATGATGAAGCTGGAAGTAAAGAATGGAAGTTATGCATACAAAAAGGATCAGTATATTTTTAGAAATGTCAGTTTTTCTCTGGGAGAAAAGCAGATTCTGACAGTTCTGGGACAGAACGGAATTGGAAAAACAACCCTGCTGAAATGTATGATGGGGATTTTGCCCTGGAAAAGCGGAGGAACCTATGTAGATGGGGTGAAGCTGGAAAATCCCCGGAAATTTAAGGAAATTGGTTATGTTCCACAGGCGCATCCGCTTTCTTTTTCCTATACAGTGAGAGAACTGGTAGCTATGGGCAGGGCCAAGTTTGTACCGCCTTTTGCTCAGCCCTCAAAGTCAGATAAAGAGAGGATTGAAGAGGCGATGGAGATGGCTCATGTCATCGATTTCGCTGACAGAAAGTGTACGCAGCTTTCTGGCGGGCAGCTTCAGCTTGCATTTGTGGCGAGGGCGCTGGCGGGACAGCCAAAAGTGCTGATTCTGGATGAACCGGAGAGCCATCTGGATTTTAAAAATCAGTATCTGGTTCTGGAGCTGATTGAAAAACTTGTGCGGGAGAAGGGAATTTCCTGTATCATGAACACCCATTTCCCGGAACATGCTCTCCAGCTTTCCGATCTGACGCTGATGATGGGAAAAGATAAATTCTGTTTTGGACAGACAGAAGAAGTTCTTACGGAAGAAAATGTTGAAGAATTTTTCGGTGTCCGCGCTCGAATCCTGGATCTCGGAGAAGAGAATCAGAATAAGAAGGCGTTTGTTATTATGGGAAGTTTGGAGTGACAAAGGCTATCCCCTATGCCAGTAGGGAATAGCCTTTTTTCATGAAGAATTTCCATCTGGACAGAACCCAAAACAAAGAATATACTGAGCTTATTTACAGTTAAAATACCTGTTTTCGGGAGGGACAACAGATGAAAAGTGCAGTATTTTATGGAAAACATGATCTGAGAGTGGAAGAGCATGAGATGCCGAAAGTGGGACCGAAGGATGTTTTGATCCAGGTGAAGGCCTGCGGCGTGTGCGGAACAGATGTCCATATTTATGAAGGGGACAAGGGAGCAGCGGAGGTGACGCCGCCGACGATCCTGGGGCATGAGTTTTCAGGTGTGATCGCAGAGGTTGGTTCTGAGGTGACAAATTATAAAGCAGGAGATCGCGTCTGCATCGACCCGAACTGCTACTGCGGAGCCTGTGAACCCTGCAGAAACGGCGTGGCTCATTACTGTGAGCATATGATCGGTTATGGCACAACGGTAAACGGCGGTTTTGCGGAGTACTGTGCGGTGAATGAGCGCCAGGTTTATAAGCTGGGTGACAACACTTCCTTTGAGCAGGGAGCCATGACGGAGCCTGTTGCCTGCTGTCTTCACGGCATGGATATGTGTGAAATCCATCCGGGCCATCAGGTGGTGGTGATCGGCGGAGGCATGATCGGTCTTCTGATGCTTCAGCTGTCAAGACTGGCAGGAGCTGCAAAGGTAGCCCTTCTGGAGCCCGTGGAGAGCAAGCGCGAGGTCGGAAAGAAGCTCGGTGCTGATATCTGTATCGATCCGATCCATGAGGATGTGAAAGCCCGTCTGAAAGAGGAAGGCATGACCTGGGTCAACACGGTTATCGAGTGTGTCGGCCGCCCGTCCACCATTGAGCAGGCGATTGACATTGCGGGAAATAAGGCGGTTGTCATGATGTTTGGCCTTACCAAACCGGACGAGACCATTTCCGTGAAACCTTTTGAGATCTTCAGGAAAGAGCTGGTGCTGAAGGCTTCTTATATTAACCCCTATACCCAGAAGAGAGCTCTGGATCTGATTGATTCCGGCCGTCTGGACGTGAGCAGCATGGTATACGAGGTGGCAGGTCTTGACAAACTGGCAGATATTTTGAGCAGGCCGGAGCTTCGCGCCAAAGGCAAATATATCATTTCGCCGGAAAAATAAAACGAAGTTGCTTCTCATCGGGGCGTGCATTCTGGGGCCGACAGAGTCAACGATTCTGGGAGCTGTTTTTCCGGTGCGCTTCCTTCTATTGATAACCTGACCTGCAGCATCGGCGGCTGCCGCTTTGCGTACGGACAGAATATCGAGGATGTATACGCGAAGGCCGATCGGCTTCTTTACGAAGCCAAGAAAAAAGGCCGGAACTGTTATGTATTGGGAAAATTGTAAGAAAGAAGCCCTTTCGGAGTGTTAGTGTTCCGTAAGGGCTTTTCGTTTAGTTACATTCGGGTTTGCAGTGAAGTTCCTCGCGGATTTTCTGAAATTCTTCCGGGATATCTTCTGCTTCCATGCACTGGGGAACGAGAGTGGTCCCGGCTTTTTTTGCGGTCTCATAGAACCAGCATTTGAAATTCAGAACGTCCATGGTGTGCTGAAGCTCCGCCATCTGGGCTTCCAGATTTTTTCTCTGCTTCTCGAAAAGGGCCAGGCGTTCGTCGATGGTGTCGTCGCCCTGCATGGCCAGGTTGATGTATTCCCGGATATCCTTTAAGGACATGCCGGCCTTTTTCAGGCAGCTGATGACCTTCAGCCATTCGTAATCCTTCTCCTGAAACATGCGGATGCCGCCGGAAGAACGCTCCACGAAGGGAAGAAGCCCTTCCTTGTCATAATATCGGAGCGTGGACCCAGGGATGTTCAGAAGCTTTGCCATTTCACCTACGGTGTACATCATTGAAATATCTCCTCCTAAAATGTGAAACTCCCCTCCTGGAGTGGAAGCCAGGTTTAAGATGTTATAGTATATAAAATAGTATAACTTTATTTAAAGGTTATGTCAAATTTTTGCAGGGGGCTTTGAAAAGCCACAGAGAAATAGCAGGGGGAAAACCATCGAAGTTGCGCTAGTCCTGGTTTTCCCCCTGCACCCCCTTTCCAGGGCACGCTAGAAAATAGGGTGC
>OLRT01000840.1_pt1 | contig 23121 bp, 20 predicted proteins | sample 1672021 | NCBI WGS metagenome assembly OLRT01 (sample SAMEA3136637, study PRJEB25190) | human gut metagenome | reverse complement strand
GAAACCCGGTACCGCCGTCTGTGAGCGCACCGATTTTGACAAATACCTTCCCACAATCCAGGTGGAAAAAGCCGGAGAATTTTTCGACGTCCGCCGGGAGGATGGAAATCTCACCGGCGAGGTAAAGCTTAGGAGTCTCGTACACCGGGAGGGCGACTGGCACGGAACTGTTCATATGTGGGTGGCGGACCGCACGCCGGAGGGAAAATGCCGCCTCCTGATCCAGAAACGCAGCCAGGACAAAGACAATTTCCCTGGCTACTGCGACATTTCCTCCGCAGGTCATCTCGATGCAGGCGATGATTACGACTCTGCGGCCTATCGGGAACTCTACGAAGAACTCGGTATTCGGGCAGAAAAAGGAGACCTTCGCTTCTGCTTTTTCATTACCCGAAGCGTGGAAACAGAATTCCACGGCCAGAAAGTCATTGACAGGGAGCGTGCAGCGGTTTATCTTTATGAAAAAACGGTGGACCTCACGAAACTTCATCTCCAGAAAGAAGAAGTGGATGAAGTTTTCTGGATCGACCTGGAAGAGCTGGAGAAAATCCTTCAGGATCCCACCGCAAAATACTGCGTTTACAAAGAGGAAATACAGGGAATTAAAAAGTATCTGTAGAAAGGGAACAAAGCATGGAATTTGAGACAAAAGTGCAGTTCTTGACTCAGCCGGAGCATAACCGCCGAACCATCGTGATCAGTGATATTCACGGGCACCGCGCCTGGCTGGAAAAACTTTTGAAAAAAGTAGATTTCAGCGAAAAAGACATTTTAATCATTGTCGGAGATATGATCGAAAAAGGCCCGGAAAGCCTGAATACCATCCGCTGCATCATGGAACTTTGCGAGAAATATACGGTCTACCCCATGATGGGAAACGTGGACCTCTGGAGAATCCAGATGCTGCTCACAGAGGATGGAAGCCTGGATCAGGAGCTTTATGAGACGAACGAACGGATGCGTCAGTACTGGAAAGCCACCTTTTTTCAGGATCTCTGCCGGGAGGCAGGCGTGTCGGTGAAAACGCCGGAGGAGATTCCGGCGGCAAGAGAAGCGGTGGTTGCCAAGTTTCAGAAGGAGCTCACCTTTATGAAAGAACTTCCCACGATTCTGGTGACACCAGCGTTTACCTTTGTACATGGCGGTCTCGTTCACGAAAAACTGGAGGATAATTTTCAACTTCCGCCCTTTCAGCTTTTGAAAAATGACAATTTTATCAATCAGGGAAAACATTTTGACAAATATGTAGTCGTCGGCCACTGGCCCGTGTGCCTTTACCGGTCGGATATCGAGTCCTCTGCGCCCTATATCAGCGAGGAACAGAAGATTATTGCCATCGACGGCGGCTGCGGGATCAAGCGGGACGACCAGCTCAACGCCCTGATCATTCCGGATCTCTATTCAGAAAAAGCGACCTGGGAGAGCGTGGATGATTTCCCGGAGGCAGTTGTCCTGGAAGATCAGGAAGCAGGAGCTTCCTCGATTAACATCCGCTATTATGAAAGTAAGCTTAAAATTCTGGAACCCGGCCCGGTCTTTTCCCTGGCGGAGCATATAAAAACAGGATATCAGCTCAAAATCTATAATGGTTTCCTGGAAGAACCGCCGGTAAAAGGAGCGCCGAACACCTGCTGGGAGTACACGGATTACCAGATCACGCTGAAAAAAGGCGACCGGGTGTCGATCCTGCAGAAAACGCCGGAAGGAACGATGGTGCGGAAACGCGGCGTCACCGGCTGGTATTATGGAAAATTAGAGGAGGCAGAAAAATGATAGCAGTAGTTTTTGATATGGATGGAGTCATTTTTGATACGGAGGCCATTTGCCGGAGGGCCTGGCATGCCTGCGCCGGAAAATATAACATTCAGGACGTAGATGCTCTGCTGATACCCTGCATCGGCGCAAACAAACAACATATGCGGAAAGTTTTTCATGAGCAGCTGGGCGAAGATTTCCCTGTGGAAGCTTTTGACAAGGATGCCCGGGAAGGTTTTCTCAGGATCGAGAGAGAAGAGGGAATCCCTGTGAAAAAAGGCGCGCGAGAACTGCTTTCCTGGCTGAAAGAGCAGGGAGCCGTGGTAGGTCTTGCCTCCTCTACTGCCCATGATATCGTAGTACAGGAGCTCACCGACGCCGGCCTTGTGGATTATTTCCAGGCCATCACCGGCGGCGACCAGATCTCCCACAGCAAACCGGACCCGGAAATCTACCTGAAAGCCTGCGAAAAACTGGGCATCGCCCCCAAAGAAGCCTACGCCGTGGAAGATTCCTACAACGGCATCCGTTCCGCCTTCTCAGCAGGAATGAAGCCCCTCATGGTGCCCGACCTCCTGCCTCCGACCGGGGAGATGGAAGAAAAAGCCCACCGGATCTTCGACGACCTTCTCGAAGTCCGCGATTTCCTGGCAGGAAAATAAAAGGAACTGTTACAAAAGTTCAAGATTATTGAAAAAATGGCTTGAAATCAAGGAGATTTGATGCTATAATATACATCGAATCAGCGATGCGTGGCTCAGCTTGGTAGAGCGCTGCGTTCGGGACGCAGAGGTCGCAAGTTCAAATCTTGTCGCATCGACTCCTTGGCAGGGGCGCCGGAAACATTGAATTTACAGTGTTTCCGGTTCTTTTTTTATTTTCTCAAATTTGTTCGCAAATTCCGCTCTAAAGATCGCTCTAAAAATGTTCTGAAATTTGATGATAAAACAGGCAAAGGATATGAGTATAAATCTTTACAAAATATAAGAACCGGCAGTCAGACCTTTCCGAACTGCCGGTTCTTCTTTTATTTTTCTTCTTCCACAGCCTTCTCCGCTTCTTTCGTCACAATCCCTTCCACCACCATGTGATGCTTCACATCCAGAACATGGATATGGAGCGGGCCGCAGCTGCAGCGGAAGCTTTCGCCGTCTCTGGGGATCCGGCCGGTGAGGCCGCAGATAAAACCGTTGAAGGTTTCTGAGCCGTCGTGGGGAAGTTCTACCTGGAGCTCTTCCTCGACCTCTTCCAGAGAAGCGGAGCCCTGGATTTTCCATTCCCGCTCGGCGACTTTGACGATATCCTCGGGCTTTGCAGCTTCCTCCTGGTCATCCAGGTCGCCTACCAGAGCCTCCATGATATCGTGCAGGGTGATGATACCGCAGACACCGCCGTACTCATTGACGATGACGTTGAAATACTGGCGGCTTTCCTTCATCTGGCGGAACATCGTGTTGGCCTTCATGCTCTCCGGAACGAAAGAAGGCTTGTCAGCCAGGTTTTCCATGATGTATTTGCGGGTGCGCTGGGGAGCACGGAAATAATCGCGGGTGTCGAGAACGGCCACTACATTGTCGAGATTTTCCTGGCAGATCAGATAATGGGTGTGCCGGCTTTCCTTGATGGTCTTTTCCCAGACGGTGCTGTCATCATCGAGAGAAAGCCAGACAATATCGGGCCGGTGGGTGCAGATCTTTTCCACGGTAATATCGTTGAAATCAAACACATGCTGGATCAGCTCGTGCTCTTCCTCGGGGATTGTTCCCTGTTCTGTGCCTTCCACGAGCATCATCCGGATTTCCTCCTCCGTGACCTGTTCCTCATTTTCATAAGGATCGATGCCGAAAAGACGGAGCACCAGATTGCTGGAAATCGTCAGAAGAGAGACCAGCGGCGTGAGGATGACCGAAGTCAGATAGAGAAGACCGGACATATGAAGAGCGGTGGAATCTGCCTTTTTCACGGCCCGCTTCTGTGGAATCATTTTTCCAAAAACCATCGTAAAATAGGCGAGAACCAGCGTGATAAGGATCACAGCCAACGGATGAAGAATCCGCTCGGAAAGCGAAAGTCCGGAGTTCTTCAAGGCCTTTACCAGAGGTCCGGCAAAAGCATCCGCCGCCAGGGCACTGACCAGAAAATTGATGATGGTCACGGCTGCCTGGATCGTCACGAGAAAACGAGTCGGCTGTTTGGTAATCCGTTCCAGCTTTTTGGCCCGGCGGTCGCCGTCCTCCTCCAGCTTGTGGATATCCGCCTCGGTGAGCGAGACGATGGCGATCTCCGCGCTGGAAAAAATCGAATTGAGAAAAATCAGAAATATCTGCAGAATAACTGCTCCTATCATAAGTAAAAACACCTCCGGAAATTACTTTGTAATTCTTTGTCCAGCCCCCATTATATCACAGGACTTTCTTTTCGTCAGTCCCAAAAAGTGATAGACTTCTTTTGCAGGAATCGCTATAATAAAAGTACTATACACATATGCGAAGGGAGAAGGAAAATGGCAGTCAGATTTGATGAGAAGAAGAACTTATTTACACTTCAGACTTTGGACAGCACTTATCAGATGAAGGTAGACGATCACGGGGTTCTTCTTCACACTTACTATGGGGCGCCTGCGGACGAAACGGATTTTTCCTATCTGATCGGGCCGGAGGACAGAGGCTTTTCCGGGCAGCCGGGAGATGAAAAAAAGGACCGTACCTATTCCATGGACTACTATCCGCTGGAATATCCGGTACAGGGAAACGGCGATTTCCGTGTGAAAGCTCTGAAAGCAGGTTTTGAGGGGGAGGTTCCTGCGCTGGATCTCCGTTTTGTTTCTTATGAGTTGGAAAAAGGCAAATACAGCCTTCCGGGCCTTCCTGTCCTTTTCGAGGCGGAGGCAGGAGAGGTAGAGACTTTGAAAATCACGCTGAAGGACCGTCTGGAAGAGATCTATGTGACACTTTTCTATGGCGTTTTCGAGAAGAAAAATGTCATCACCCGGGCTGCCTCCATTGAGAACCGTTCCGGAAAAAACGTAACGCTCAAGCGCGCCTTAAGCCTTGGCCTGGATTTCATGGAAGGCGATATGGATCTCATTCATTTCTATGGAAAACACGCCGGTGAGCGTCAGTTTGAGCGCAGAAATCTGCCCCACGGCATCACCGAGATCAGCAGCAGCCGCGGCACTTCCAGCCATCACCACAACCCGTTTGTGATCCTCTGCGACAAAGACACCACCGAGGATTTCGGAAATGCTTACGGCGTTTCCTTTATCTACAGCGGCGGTTTCAAGATCCAGATGGAAAAAGACCAGGTGGACGGTATTCGTCTTGTCTGCGGCTTGGACGACGAGGAATTCCTGTGGAAACTGGCTCCGGGCGAGACCTTTGTGACACCGGAAGCTGCTCTGAGCTACAGCGAAAAAGGTTTGACCGCACTCTCTGACCAGTTCCAGAAGGCTTATCATGCCAACCTGATCCGCAGCCCCTGGAAAGACAAAAAGCGTCCGACCCTGGTAAACAACTGGGAGGCCACTTATTTTGGCTTCGATGCGGAAAAACTGTTGAAAATTGCAGGAGAGGCAGCAGATCTGGGCCTCGATATGCTGGTACTGGACGACGGCTGGTTTGGAAAAAGAAACGATGACAATTCCGGCCTGGGCGACTGGTTTGTAAATGAGAAGAAACTGGGCTGTACGATGAAAGAGCTGGTGGACCGCGTCAATGCCCTTGGTCTGAAATTTGGTATCTGGCTGGAGCCGGAGATGGTTTCCGAGGACAGCGATCTTTACCGGACACATCCCGACTGGGTGCTCCAGATTCCGGGAAGAGAGCCCAATCGCAGCCGTAACCAGCTGGTTCTGGATCTCTCCAGAAAAGAAGTACGGGAATATATGAAGAAATTCATCGACGACACTCTTTCCTGTGCAAACATTTCCTATGTAAAATGGGATATGAACCGCAGTGTGGATAATGTATACAGCGCTGCAGATCCTACTCTCAGCCAGGGAGCCATCCGCCATAAATATGTGCTTGGCCTTTACGAGGTGATGGAAGATATGCTGACCCGCCATCCGGACCTTCTGCTGGAGGGCTGCAGCGGAGGAGGCGGACGTTTCGATGCCGGTATGCTGTATTATGCGCCGCAGATCTGGTGCAGCGACAACACCGATGCCATCGAGAGACTTCGTATTCATTATGGAACCTCCTTCGGTTATCCCATGTCTTCCGTGTCTGCCCATGTGTCCGTTTGCCCGAACCATCAGAACGGCCGGGTAACGCCGTTCAAGACCAGAGGCATTTGTGCAATGCAGGGTTCCTTCGGTTATGAGCTGGATCTCAGCAAACTTTCCGAGGAAGATAAAGCGGAAGCCAGACGGCAGATCACTGTATACAATGAAAACTGGGAGCTTTTCCAGTCCGGTTCCTACTATCGACTGAACTCGCCCATGGAGAATCATGACTACACAGCCTGGAGTTATGTTTCAAAGGATCAGAGAAAAGCATCCTTAAGTGTGATCTACACAGACCTTCACGGCAATCCCAAACCGGTTCGCGTGAAACTGAAAGGCCTGAAAAAAGACGCTTCCTACGATGTGGACGGAACCGTGTATACAGGAGCCGCACTGATGAGAGGCGGCCTTCTGATTCCGAAACCTTCCTGCAATTATGACTCCTACATGGTCTGCATACACGAGATCTGAAAAAACGGAGGAATGAGTTTTGAAAAAATCATATGAAATGGATATGTGCAACGGCCCGCTATTAGGAAAGATCCTTGTATTTACGTTTCCGCTGATGCTTTCCGGTGTGCTGCAGCTGCTTTTCAATGCGGCGGATATTGTGGTGGTGGGGCGGTTTTCCGGAGCTCATGCACTGGCGGCGGTGGGTTCTACCGGTGCACTGATCAATCTTCTGATCAATGTATTCATGGGCCTTTCTATCGGCACCAACGTGCTGGCAGCCCAGGGGTACGGAGCCAAAAATGCGGAAGATGTCAGCGATACCGTACATACGTCCATTCTTTTAAGCCTGGTGAGCGGCGCAATTCTCATCGTGGTAGGGATTCTGTTTTCCAGGCCCCTGCTGGAACTTATGGCTACCCCGGAGGAAGTCCTGGGACAGGCGGCTCTTTATATGAAGATTTACTTCATCGGAATGCCGGCCATGATGGCCTACAACTTTGGCGCGGCTATTTTAAGAGCCATCGGAGATACCAAGCGCCCACTTTATTATCTTTTGATTTCCGGTGTGGTGAACGTGATTCTGAACCTGATCTTTGTGATCATTTTCAAGATGGGAGTGGCAGGAGTGGCGACAGCCACTGTGATTTCCCAGGTTATTTCCGCGGGCATGGTCTTAAAATGCCTGATGGGCCTGGATGGCATGTGCCGCATGGATCTCCACAAGCTGGCCATCCACAAGGATAAACTCCTGAACATTGCCAGAATCGGTCTTCCCGCAGGCATGCAGGGAGCCATTTTCTCCATCTCCAACGTGCTGATCCAGTCCTCGGTAAACTCCTTCGGAGCCATCGCCATGGCCGGAAATACAGCCGCCGGAAACCTGGAGGGCTTTGTATATACGTCCATGAACTCTGTATACCAGACAAACTTGAGCTTCACCAGCCAGAACATGGGAGCCGGAAACCGCCAGCGCATGAAAAAGATCTTAGGTATCTGCCTGATTCTTGTCAGTGTGGTTGGCCTGGTCCTCGGAAACGGCTTCGTTTTCTTCGGCCAGCAGCTTCTCGGCATTTACTCCTCCGACCCGGAGGTCATCCAGTACGGCCTCAACCGAATGCATCTCATCTGCGCCCCCTATTTTCTCTGCGGCCTCATGGATGTCATGGTGGGAAGCATGAGAGGAATGGGCTACTCCTTCCTCCCCATGATCGTTTCCCTGATCGGAGCCTGCGGTCTCCGTGTTGTCTGGATTTTCACAGTATTTCAGTGGCATCGCTCCCTGTTTACGCTGTACCTGTCCTATCCGATCACCTGGACGATCACGGCGTTGGCACATATGGCTTGCTGGTATGTGGTGATGTATAAGAAACAACCAAAATAAGTAATTGGTCCGAGGGGGGATGTTTGCGTGGAAAACATTGCCCCTCGCTTTATAAAAAATAGGAATAGGCATTTGCGAAACTCCGAACCCATTGAAAATACTGATTTTTTTTGTTTTTGATAAATAACTTTCTCCTCAAAAAAGTCAGTTCAATGTACTCTTCAATGCTTGTGGAAATGTGAATAACTTTTTTTGATTGAATCTGTAAGGCTGCGGTATTTGATTGTATCAGCCTGGATGATGGTGAGTATATCAGACGGAGCATGGGAAATATCCGCCTGAGGTGTCGGCGGTACTGGCTGGATGTTCTCATCTTCGAGAACTACCAGACAAAGGTTTAAGGCACCCGTAATGAGGGTGATAGCTTCTGATAGTGATTTTGCAGTAGTAATGCAGCCATCAATATCCGGAACTTTCGCATAAAAGGTTCCGTCTGATTCTGTAATAACTGCGGTATAAGTATATAACATAGAGTTTCCTTTCTTGGCCATATCATACACAATGTTGTGTAATATGTCAAAATTAAAATCTGCAAAAATGCACAATAATGGCAAGGTATGAGCTAACTGGAGAAGGCATATCATGGTCAACATTATCATACAGAGCAGCAGGTGTGCATGAAGGTGTTCTATAAACAAGCGAAGCAAAATCACAGGAATAAATATTGAGGTAAAAGCGTCTATCGAGAAGGTGGGCGCTTTTTATGTAACATGAAGTTTAGAATAATGAACAGATAAACTTCTTGTTTTATGCTATACTGTAAAAGTATTACATAGTAGATACATAAAAAGTTAATGAAGGGAGGGGAAATGATGAAAGTGATGAAAGTTACGGATATGCAAGCATTAGGTTATTTTAGCTTGCAAGTTCGTAAAGAAAAACAAAAAACTTTACAGGACTTAGCGGATCTAACGCAATTTTCCAAGTCACAATTATCTAATTTTGAGACTGGAAAAGTAGTAAATCCGAGTCTGTTATTTATAGAGAAGCTTGGTAATGCTTTAGAATTTCAGCTAAGTGAGATGATCTATCTGTTAATGCAAATCCGGGAAATAATGAGAGAAGTTGATGAAAAGCAGAAAGGAGATGATTTGGTCAAAGAACGAATTAAAAAATTGGCGCTTGCTGTCTCAAATATTGAGTAGTATTTTGTGAAAATAAGAATAGATTTTAGTAAAAAGTAAGCTAGTCTAAAAATATTATTTTTTTCCTTTTAAAAGTAGGAAGGAATTTGATTATGATGTAAAGAGTTAAATGTAAATACAAAAAATCACATAAAAGAGATTGACAATTTATTTGAAACGCTCTAAACTATATTTATATTCTTTTACATCATGAGTTCAAATAACGATTTATCGTAACCGCCATGTAAATGGCACCACAGTGTGTGGATAAAGGCTGTCGCTTATACGACAGCCTTTTTTGGTAGAAGAATATAAAATCGAATGCAAAAATAATGAATATATGTTACTATTGACTAATAGAAAGAAGGTGGAGAGAATATGGGAAAAAACTATTATCTGGGGTTGGATATTGGAACTGGTTCCGTTGGCTGGGCGGTAACGGATGAGCAGTATCAGATTCCTAAAGTGCATGGAAAAGCGTTGTGGGGGAGCAGATTATTTGAAACAGCAAGTACGGCGGAGGAACGCAGAATAAATCGTACATCCAGACGCAGATTAAGACGAAGAAACCAGAGAGTGGAATGGCTTCAGGAGCTGTTTGCAGAGGAGATAAATAAAAAAGATCCAGGATTTTATCGTCGGATGAAGGAAAGCAGATATTGGGCGGAAGACAAATTAGATGAAGAGGGAAAAAGGCCAGAAGTTCCCTATTCGTTGTTCGCAGACAAAGATTATACCGATCAGGAATACCATAAACAGTTTCCTACGATCTTTCATCTGAGAAAATGGCTCATGGAAACGCAGGAAACACCGGATATTCGTCTGGTGTATCTGGCATTTCTTCATATGATAAAGCACCGGGGGCATTTTTTACTTTCAGGAAGTATTGATGAAATCAAAGAATTTAAAACCACATTCACGCAGTTTCTGGAAGTTGTAAAAGATGAAGAACTGGGTTTTGACAGAGAATTTGATCAAGAGACCTATCAGCAGTCAGAAAAAATCCTGAAAGACAGAGAGCTTACGAGATCAGCGAAAAAAACTCGTATGGTAAAAGCCCTTGGAGCGGAGAACATCTGTGAAAAAGAATGGCTGACCCTTATTACAGGCGGGACGGCAAAACTGAGTAATCTTTTTGATGATAAAGAACTGGATGAGACAGAACGTCCGAAACTCTGTTTTTCTGACGCCGGCTATGAAGACTATGCAGGAGAAATAGAGGCGGAATTAAATGAAAGATATTGTATTGTGGAATCAGCAAAAGCTGTTTACGACTGGGCAATATTGGCGGATATTTTAGGGGAATATAAATCTATTTCAGAGGCAAAAGTAGCCTCCTATGAGAAACATAAAAACGATCTTACTTATCTGAAAGATTTAGTGAAGGACAACCTTCCAAAAGAAGAATACAAAAAACTCTTTTCAGAAGGGAAAGACAAAACGACAAATTACTGTGCCTATATAGGGAAAATTCCGGGCAAGGAGTTTGAAGGAAAAAAATGCAGCAAAGAGGAATTTTATTCTTATTTAAAGAAAAATATAGTAGAGTCTATTGCGGATGAAAACAAGACAAAATACCTTCGGGAAGAAATCGAAAAAGGTACTTTTTTGCCCAAACAGATGATAAAAGACAATAGCGTGATTCCCTACCAGGTTCATCTGTATGAGTTGGATAAGATTTTGGCTAATCTGAAAGATAAGATTCCGTTGATAGAGGAAGAGGGAGATAAGATCCGACAGATCTTTACATTTCGGCTTCCATACTATGTGGGGCCGTTAAATGGTGTCCCGAAATCCGATGGTGAAAGGACAAACTGGGCAGAGCGGAAAGCAGAAAAAATTTATCCATGGAATTTCCAGGAAATAGTAGATGAAGAGACGAGCGCTCAGAAGTTTATCCGGCGGATGACAAATAAATGTACCTATTTACTGCATGAGGATGTACTGCCAAAATACTCGCTTCTATATAGTAAATTTACGGTTTTAAATGAGCTGAATAACCTTCGTTTAAACGGAGAGCCATTGTCAGTGGACCTTAAGCAGAAAATTTATGAAGAGGTATTCCAGAAGAATCGCAAAGTTACATTGAAAAAGCTGAAACGTTGTCTTGTGCTGGAAGGTTTTGCAGATCGCAATGTGGATATTACCGGAGTTGATGGAGATTTCAAAAGTGCTCTGACAGCGTACCATGATTTTAAGGAAAAAATTTCTGGTGTTCATTTAAGCGAAGAGCAGAAGGAAGAGATCATTTTAAATATTTCTCTTTTTGGTGATGCCAGAAATCTTTTAAAAAACCGCTTGAAAAAGCTCTACCCTCAGTTGACTGATAAGCAGAGGGAAGATTTGTCCAGGCTTTCTTACCGGGGATGGGGACACTTGTCCAGAAAATTTTTGGAGGGTGTTACTATTGAATCACCGCTAAACGGAGAAGATTGGACGATTATAAAAGCACTTTGGGAAACGAATGAAAATCTTTCGCAGCTCCTTGGCAGCAAATATACCTTTACTGAAGCTATCGAGAAGGAAAATGGATTTACTGAAAATGCCGATATATCCTATCAGACGATTGAAGAGTTAGGTCTTTCTCCGGCAGTGAAACGTCAGGTATGGCAAAGTGTTTTGATTGTTAAAGAAATCTGTAAGGTGCAGAAAGGAGAACCGAAACGACTGTTTGTTGAGATGGCCCGGGAAAAAACAGACAGTGGAAGGACGGAATCACGAAAGAAAAAACTTTTGGATCTCTATAAAAGCTGTGCCAAAGAAGAAAAAGAGTTGGTTCAGAATCTGGAAATGCGCCAGGAAGCGGATCTGAGACGCGATAAACTGTTTTTATATTATACGCAAAAGGGACGCTGTATGTATACCGGACGGCCAATCGATCTGGAAAAAATGCTGAGGGATAACAAAACATATGATATCGATCATATTTATCCGCAGTCTAAAGTGATGGATGACAGTTTGGATAATCGTGTCCTGGTGGAAAAAATCTATAATCAGGAAAAAACAGACATTTATCCCATAGATGAAAAGATTCGTAAGAAAATGCAGCCATTTTGGAAATCTCTGGCGGATGGTGGATTTATTTCCGAAGAGAAATATAAACGGCTGACCAGAGCGACTGAATTTGAAGCAGCAGAACTTGCAGGCTTTATTTCGCGTCAGTTAGTAGAAACAAGACAGAGCACAAAAGCCGTTGCCAATATTTTGAAACAGATGCTTCCAGATACAGAGATTGTCTATGTGAAAGCAAGGATTGTGTCTAATTTCAGACAGGACTTTAAGTTGCCAAAAGTGCGAGAGATAAACGATCTCCATCACGCAAAAGATGCATATTTAAATATTGTGGTAGGAAATACCTATCATGTAAAATTTACCCAGAGTCCGGTCAGATTTATAGAAAACAGTACCAACAGAAGCTACAATCTGAAAAAAATGTTTGTAGCAGGAAAGGTATCAAGAAATGGCGAGACAGCGTGGGTTTCAGGTAATGATGGAACGATCGTGACTGTACGGAAATTTATGCGTAAAAATAATATTCTGGTGACGAGAAGGGCCTACGAAGTGACAGGAGGCTTATTTGACCAACAGCCAATGAAAAAAGGAAAAGGCCAGGTTCCTGTAAAGGGAAATGATGAACGTCTTCAGAATATTGAAAAATATGGAGGATATAACAAAGAAGCCGGTGCATATTTTACCCTTGTGGAATCCGAGGATAAAAAGGGTAAAAAGATAAGAAGTATTGAATATGTACCTGTTCGGATGAAAAAACAGGTAGAACAAAGCAAAGAAGCGTTGGAGGCTTATCTTGTACAGCAACGAGGATTAAAAAATCCGATCGTATTGTTAAATAAAATCCGGATAGATACTTTATTTAATGTAGATGGCTTTCATATGTGGTTATCTGCAAGAGCAGGAAAGCGGCTCATTTTTAAAGGGGCAAATCAGCTGGTGTTATCAGATCCTGATGAAAAAACTCTGAAAAAGGTCGTTAAATTTATAAATCGGAGAAAGGAAAATAAAAACGTAGAAATTTATTCTTCCGATGGATTGACCAGCGAGATGCTGGAAGAAATATATGATACTTTTCTGAGAAAAATCAGAAATACGATTTATGGCGTTCGATTGAAAGAACAGGAAAAAACGTTATCTTCTGGGAGAGAGAATTTTGAAAAACTGAAAATAGAAGATCAATGCATGGTGATTTATGAAATTCTTCACCTGTTCCAGTGTCAGAGCACCTTGGCAAATCTGAAATTGATCGGAGGCCCTGGAAATGCAGGAAGGTTGGGTTTGAACAGTGATATTACAAAATATGAAAATATCAGTATTATCAATCAGTCTGTAACAGGAATTTATGAGCAGGCAATTGACCTGAAAAAGGTATGAGTTGGCGTATAATTGTTATTTCCAGAAGGGCAAAACTGGATTATCAGATGGGCTACATGGTGGTACGCAATGAGGAAGTAACAAAAATTCATTTAAGTGAGATTTCTACGATACTGATAGAATCTACGGCGGTATCTCTGACAACCAGCCTTTTGTCAGAGCTGACTAAAAAGAAGATAAAAGTGATATTTTGTGATGAAAAACGTAATCCTTCTTCAGAACTGGTGAGCTATTATGGGAGTCATAATACCAGCAATAAGGTCCGAAGTCAGATAGAGTGGAGCAAACACAGCAAAGAAGAAGTCTGGACAGAAATTGTGACAGAAAAAATAAGAAAGCAAAAGGAACTGTTGGAATCTTTGGGAAAGGAAGAGGCGGGGCTGTTAGATTCTTATTTGAATGAGATAGGTTGGAATGACGAGACAAACAGAGAAGGACATGCCGCAAAGGTATATTTTAACGCATTATTTGGCCTTTCATTTACCAGAACGTCAGATTGCCTGATCAATACTGCGCTGAATTATGGTTACAGTATTATTCTGTCTGCATTTACAAGGGAGATCACAGCGAGCGGCTACATCACACAACTGGGACTTTTTCACGACAATATGTTCAATCATTTTAATCTGGCATCAGATCTGATGGAGCCGTTTCGCATTTTGATTGATCGTGAAGTGAACAGAATGGTATTTGATGAATTTACCCATACAGAAAAAATGCGTCTGGTAAATGTTTTAAACCAGGAAGTTATAATTGATGGGAAAAAACAGTATGTGAATAACGCGATCAAAATTTACTGTAAAAGCATCTTTGATGCGTTAAATGAAAATGACAGTGCCCTGATTCGGTTTTATAAGCTGAATGAGTTATAGATTTATGAGAGTATTGGTGTTTTTTGATCTGCCAGTGGTGACGGGAGAACAAAGAAGAGAATATACAAAATTTCGGAAATTTTTGTTAAAGAGCGGTTTCCTTATGCTGCAGGAATCGGTCTATTGCAAATTGGCGCTGAACGGAACGGCTGTGAATGGCATTGTAGATAATGTTCATAAAAACAGTCCGCCGGAAGGGCTGGTACAGCTTTTGACAGTGACGGAAAAACAATATTCCAAGATGGATTTCATCGTGGGTGAGATAAAATCAGAAGTATTGAACAGTGATGAAAGGCTGGTGATTTTATGAAACTTGCATATGTAGATCTGAGTCGTCCAATTGAGCTGGATTACCAAAAGGCAACGGAATGGGTAATAGAATCACCAGAGCTGTTTGTCCAATATACGCAAATGTTGTATCAGCAGATGGAAGGTGCAGAAGGAGAATTTATTCTTTCAGAAAATGATGAAATTTTGGACTTTTCTAAACAGGCAGAAATTATTCTGAATCCGTTTGGTCTGGACTTTAATGACCGGCGGATTCAGAAGAAGTTGTACAGCGAATTACAAAAAGCCGCTTATGGAGAAAATGCTTTTCTTGATACCCAGAAAATAGAGGCAGAGCTGAAAAATTACATTTATCAATTAGAATACATCAGTGGATATGATATATCGGTAAATGAAGAGCTGGATCTCACAGGAATATTCAAAGCCCTGGATGTACAGATGGATGAACCAGAACTGGATTTCTGCGAAAGGTTGGTTCAGTATATGAAAATAATGGCTGAGCTTCTCGGAAAGAAATTGATGATATTTGTAAATATTCGTTCTTATATCAATGAGGAACAATTAAAAAGAGTGATGGAGACAGCCGTACATAATGAATTAGCGTTACTTTTTATAGAAAATATTCAAAGAGACTTTTCCAATGACAGAAGATATTATATAATTGATAAAGATAAATGCGAAGTCTACTGACTTCCGGCTTGAAAACCAGTTCTTAATGCGGATGATGGCAGTTCATTTTTGAATTTGAGGTTTGAGAATGATGTAAAAGAATATGGTTTTCAAACTGAGAGATAGACTTGGCATCCAGTGCCAGGGTTTGAGAATGATGTAAAAGAATATGGTTTTCAAACCGGCTACTGGAAATCAACCTTGGAAGCATCGTTTGAGAATGATGTAAAAGAATATGGTTTTCAAACACACAGTTCCGCTTATCCGCTCGGAGAACAGTTTGAGAATGATGTAAAAGAATATGGTTTTCAAACGCTCACAGCCATTTTTTCTACTGACATAGCGTTTGAGAATGATGTAAAAGAATATGGTTTTCAAACATTCGAGATGTCAATGAGTTCATCACAGCGTTTGAGAATGATGTAAAAGAATATGGTTTTCAAACACCAACCATACCCGATTGAATTGCTTTACAGTTTGAGAATGATGTAAAAGAATATGGTTTTCAAACTTACTTTTCCACAATCACACTTACATTCTGGTTTGAGAATGATGTAAAAGAATATGGTTTTCAAACAAAGGTAATGCCCCGAGTGCAGAAGCTGAGGTTTGAGAATGATGTAAAAGAATATGGTTTTCAAACGTCGGAGAAATAGGTTCGGTCCTAGCAGATGTTTGAGAATGATGTAAAAGAATATGGTTTTCAAACCTACCCTCTTGCATTCGGCGCAGATCACAGGTTTGAGAATGATGTAAAAGAATATGGTTTTCAAACGAACACCAATGCCCTTTAAATCGTGTCCATTGTTTGAGAATGATGTAAAAGAATATGGTTTTCAAACGTAATATTTCACATCGAGCTTGTAGTCCACGTTTGAGAATGATGTAAAAGAATATGGTTTTCAAACTCCGCATATGCTCATTGAGGTTCTGGCACGGTTTGAGAATGATGTAAAAGAATATGGTTTTCAAACAAAAGCCCAGATCGGAACGATCGAAAACAGTTTGAGAATGATGTAAAAGAATATGGTTTTCAAACTTGCAAATTTACATTTCACAATGTTTCTATGTTTGAGAATGATGTAAAAGAATATGATTTTCAAACGCTTTACAGTATGTCAAAGAGCAAACTCCTGTTTGAGAATGATGTAAAAAATGTATAGTAACCCAGGAATCCCCCGCATACACTGTAAAAACACCACTATCGGGGGATTTTCTTGAAGGATTATATTGAGGAGCGAGCCATCGAGATCGCAGATTATATCATAGCAACCAACGCAACCGTGCGCCAGGCGGCCAAGAAGTTTGGCGTGAGCAAAAGCACTGTTCACAAAGACTGCGTGGAGCGCCTACGGGAAATCAATCCCTCTCTGGCCTCTGAGGTGCGGAGGGTTCTGGATATCAATAAATCCGAGCGCCATATCCGCGGCGGAATGGCGACAAAGGAGAAGTACCTTCACCTGCATGAACATCGGACTGCCCATGCATAAAAATACGGAACGTTGCCAAAAAGCGGGGCAGAGGTTATAATGGAAACAGTCAGGCAGAAAGCCTGAAAATACCACCACAAAAAATTCTGAGGAAGGACTGCAGATCATGAAGGATGAAAAAACGGATATTGCGAAAGAACTATCCAGAATATGTAAAGAAAAAGGGATCAGCCGATATTCCTTAAGCAAACGGACCGGTATTCCCGACAGCACGCTGCAGAATTATGAAAATGGGACCACGCCCAATTTTTCTACTCTGGAGATCATTTGCGAAGCGCTGGGAACAACGATTGCAGGCTTTTTCCAGGGTGACTGCTTTTCCTATTTTACAGAGGATCAGGAAGAACTGATGAGCCTTTTTGAAAAGATGGGACCGGATGACCGACAGCGCCTGCTGGCCTTTGCCGATGGTCTGGCTTCCGATCTATAAAAGAGGAAAAATCGATGAAAACATATGAAAAAGTAACCCATACATTTGAGCCTGTTTATGACGAAAATTCCCGGATTTTGATTCTCGGGACCTTTCCCTCGGTGAAATCCCGGGAGCAGCAATTTTATTACGGCCATCCGCAGAACCGCTTCTGGAAACTTCTGGCGGCTCTCACCGGCTGGAAGGTTCCAAAGACGATTTCGGAGAAAAAAGAGCTGCTCCTTCAGAATGGCATTGCCATCTGGGATGTGGTTGCCAGCTGTGAAATTGTCGGTTCCAGTGACAGCAGCATCCGAAACGTGGTGCCAGCGGATCTGAACCGAATCCTCCAGGCGGCACCCGTCCGGAAAATTTACGCCAACGGCGGAAAAGCCTTTGAGCTTTACCAGAAATATGCTTTTCCGGTAACCGGAAGGCCAATAGAAAAACTTCCCTCCACAAGTCCTGCCAATGCAGCCTGGCAGATGGATCGCCTGAAAGAGGCCTGGAGCGTGATCTTACAGTAAAATTTAAAAATGGGAATCTCCAGCTGAAGTCTGAGCACTGAAAAGTATCAGTTTCGGCTGGAGATTTTTATTTTGCAGAAAAATGAATCAAGATACAAAAAAGTGAATCAAAAAATAAAAATGAAATAAATTGTGAATGAAAAAGCATGGATCGTTTCTGATAAAAATTCTTTTTCTTTTTTATAATGATTGCATCAGCAATAACCAGTGAAAATACAAAAAAGGAGGCAACAAAAAGAGAAAAATGATGGCTTTATTAACTGCAGCTGCTGTGATGTGCAGTCTGGCGGTCCCTGCTCTGGCAGATGAGGCAGAGGGTGACCTGATTCCCATTACTTTCTGCAGAACGGCAGATCCTCTGGTGGAAGCGAATGTCTTCGCGAATATGGAGGGAGCGACTTACGAGAAGAACATCTGGACAGATCTTATTGCGGAGAAATTAGGTTACGAGGTTTCCTATCTTTGGGTCGCATCCAGCTCCGAAATTGCAACGCAGAAGTTTAACGCGGCTGTAGCGTCCGGAACTATTCCTGACGTTGTATGTGTGAACAAGCAGGATCTGAAACAGCTGGTAGACGGCGACCTGGTTGTTGATATGGCGCCTTATTTTGAGGAATATGCCAGTGATTATCTGAAATCCCTGATTGAAGCTGCCGGGGAAGCCTGCATCAATGCCTATACTTATAATGGCGTACAGTATGGTATCCCTTATGTAGACAGGCTTTTGATATTCCAGGAATTGATATGCTCTATGATTCCAGAGAACTGAATACGGCAAAACAGGCCCAGAGTGCGGTTCATCAGTACGGCCGGGAAGGAATGCTCAGCGAATTATATGGAGTAACTGGCTGGGAATTTGATTTCCGGGGCCACAAATTAGCGGGAGACTGGCAGGCAGCTTTAGGTGTGACTGTTCGTGTGCATCATCTTACCTGGACTTCCATGGCTGGAGAAGCCAAAAGAGATTACCCAGCATCCATCGGTTATCAGTCGCCCTGGTATAAAGAGTATCCGTTGATTGAAAATTACTTTTCCAGGCTGAATACGGTTTTAAGCCGCGGAAAAGCAGTTGTAAAAGTTGGCGTAATTCATCCTATAGAATCTTACTGGCTTTACTGGGGAAACAAGGAACAGACCCAGGGGCTGAGGGATGAAATGGATGAGAGATTTAAAAAGCTGACGGAGTGGCTGCTGTTTGGCCTGATTGATTTTGACTTTATTTCCGAATCGCTTTGGAAAAGCCAGACTCCGGATGACGCTTTACTTTCGGATGAAGCGTTTTCTGTGGGGAAAATGAAATATGAAACAATCCTTGTACCTAACTGTCTTACCTTGAGAAGCAGTACGCTGGAAAGATTGAAAGTATTTCAGAAAAAGGGGGAAGAGTTGTCTTTCTGGGAGAACTTCCCCGGTTTATTGATGCTGTAACGCGATGCCAAATCCGGATCTTCCCAAAAGAGAAGACCTGGTTATTGAAATAAACGGAATTTATGAACCGGTCAGATATGATGCGATGACAGGAGAATGTTGCGAATCTGTCTATTTTCACAAAGAAGGAAAGACGGTGATACGACAGACTGTTTATGACCATGATTCTCTGTTGTATTCTTTGAAACCTGCGGCAGAAGAAAAAGAAGATGAGAAAACCGAAGCGGCAGAAAAGGAATATGAAGAACTGGAACTGGAAAGTTACCTGGATGCAGAGCTGGCAGAGCCGAATGTTTTGGTATTGGATTTGGCTGAAGTAAAAGTAGAAGAAGAGCCATGGCAGAAAGAGGAAGAGATCCTGCGCCTGGATAACAAATTGAGAGAACGTTTTGGCTATCCGAAACGGGAAGAAGCCTTTCCGCAGCCCTGGGTAATGGCTGAAAAAGACAAGGAAAGTCATCTTATCCAATTGCGTTTTAAGATTTTTTCCGATATAGAAGCGGAAAAAACAGCTCTTGCACTGGAAGAAGTGAAAAATACCAGGCTGTTCCTGAATGGAGAAGAAATTTCTACGAAAGCAGAAGGGTATTATGTAGATCGTTCAATTGCCAAAGTTCCGCTGCCCAGGCTGCACAGGGGTGAAAATATCCTGATCACACAGGTAAAATATAACAGCAGAGTTAATCTGGAAGCTATGTATCTTTTGGGTGATTTTGGCGTTAAACTCGCCGGGAGGAATACAAGGCTTATAAAGGCAGAAGAAAAAATGGCTTTCGGTGATGTCCGCAGTCAGGGACTTCCTTTTTATGGCGGAAATCTGACTTATAAAACATCCATTGATATTCGCGAAAAATGTGATCTTAAGATAGAAATTACACGTTTTAAAAGTCCGCTGCTTAAAGTTTTTCTGGATGGAAAGGATTGCGGAGCAATCGCGTTTTCTCCCTATGCTCTTGAAATCAGGGACATAACACCCGGGAAGCACCGCTTGGAAATTGAGTTTTTTGGAAATCGCTACAATACTTTTGGCGCTCTGCATAACTGCAATGAGACGCTTTCATGGAAAGGTCATCCAAATTCCTATCGCACAGTTGGAGAAGCCTGGTCGTATGAATATCAGATTCATCCGCAGGGGATTTTAAAAGCACCTGTTATAAAGATCATAAAAGGATGATGTGAATGAAAAGGGACCCTTGCCGCAAAGCAAAGGTCCCTGATTTTCTTTTGTAATGCTATCTTTTGTATGGTCAAAATTCTTTTGTATTTTCTTGTCATTTTACTTAAGTGAATGTCGTCGTTTCCTGACGACAAATGTATTATAACAGAAAATTTTGAAAAAGAAAAGCAAAAGATTTCGACAAAAAACGACCTTCCCGTGAAAAAGAAAAATTGGGCTTGTCATGGCCGGATGAATCTCTTATAATGATGAGAGACAAGAGATAACGTTTCTCATAAGAAAAATGGAGGAATACCAGTGGAAAAGGAAATGATCATCGTACTGGACTTTGGTGGCCAGTACAATCAGTTGATTGCAAGAAGAGTCAGAGAATGCAACGTGTATGCGGAGGTGCATCCCTACACACTCAGCCTGGAAAAGATTAAAGAGATGAATCCCAAGGGAATCATTTTTACAGGCGGACCCAACAGTGTATACGGAGAGGATTCACCGCGTTGCCCGAAAGAGATTTTTGAAATGGGTATTCCCATCCTGGGTATCTGCTATGGTTCTCAGCTGATGGCTTACATGCTTGGCGGAAAAGTGGAAACTGCACCGGTCAGCGAATACGGCCACACAGATGTAACGGTAGATACAGAGGATATCCTGTTTGAGGGCGTTTCCCAAGAGACCGTAGCCTGGATGAGCCATACGGATTATATCGCACAGGCTCCCGAAGGCTTTAAGATCACGGCTCATACCAGTGTGTGTCCGGTAGCAGCTATGTCCTGTCCGGAGAAAAAGTTTTACGCTACACAGTTCCATCCGGAAGTTATGCATACCGCAGAAGGAAAAACGATGCTGAGTAACTTTGTATACAAAGTCTGCGGATGCAGCGGAAGCTGGCAGATGGCTTCTTTCGTAGAGACCACGATCCAGCAGCTCCGTGAGAAAATCGGTACCGGTAAAGTGCTCTGCGCTCTGTCCGGCGGCGTGGATTCCTCTGTTGCAGCCGTTCTGCTTTCCAAAGCGATCGGCAAACAGCTGACCTGCGTTTTCGTTGACCATGGTCTTCTTCGTAAAAATGAAGGAGATGAAGTGGAAGCTGTTTTCGGCCCCAACGGCCCTTACGAGCTGAATTTCATCCGTGTCAATGCCCAGCAGCGTTATTATGATAAGCTGAAAGGTGTTACCGAGCCGGAGCAGAAGAGAAAGATCATTGGCGAAGAGTTTATCCGCGTATTTGAAGAAGAGGCAAAAAAGATTGGCGCCGTGGATTATCTCGTTCAGGGAACCATTTATCCGGATGTGATCGAGTCCGGCCTTGGAAAATCCGCAGTCATCAAATCTCATCATAATGTAGGGGGACTTCCGTCCGTAGTTGATTTCAAAGAAATCATCGAGCCCTTACGTCTTCTTTTTAAAGATGAGGTTCGGCGCGCCGGTCTGGAGCTTGGTATCCCCGAGTATCTGGTGTACCGTCAGCCCTTCCCGGGTCCCGGCCTTGGAATCCGTATCATCGGAGAAGTAACCGAGGAAAAAGTAAAAATCGTTCAGGAAGCCGACGCCATCTACCGTGAAGAGATCGCAAAAGCAGGAATCGACAAAGGTCTTGGTCAGTATTTCGCAGCCCTGACCAACATGCGTTCCGTAGGTGTTATGGGTGATTTCCGTACCTACGATTACGCCATCGCCCTCCGTGCCGTAAACACCTCCGACTTCATGACCGCCGATGCCGCCCAGATCCCCTGGGAAGTCCTCGCCAAAGTCACCAACCGTATCGTCAATGAAGTCAAAGGCGTAAACCGCGTCATGTACGATTGTACGGGGAAACCTCCTGCAACGATTGAGTTTGAGTGAGTAAAGGAAATAAAGGCTGCAAGAGTAATATAAACTCTTGTAGCCTTTATTTGCAAATTGTCAGATGAAAATCTGTGAGTTGAAAAATATTCTTATACATTTGTTTGTGTAAAAGAGCGGTTGAGTTGGTTCAATCGCTTTTTAAATTTATATTGTTATAGCTTTATTTGTGATAAGTATAATTTATATTCTTATAATGTTTTTTGTGTAAAAAATTGAGAAGTATATATTGACAAGAAGAAACTAGTGCGGTATAGTAAAGATGTAATGAAAAAGCCATCTGATACGGCAATATCAGACGGCTCATCATAGAAAGTGCAATCCAAATAATTTGAATAGCCCCTATCAAATTTATTCTAAATTATTTTGGACTTTTTGTAAAGCCTTTCTATGATATTTCATTACAAAAAAATATCAAAGGAGGCTTTTTCTATGAAAGCAACTAAGATCAAAATGAAACATAACTATGAAAACTCCAGAAATGTACAGGATATAGACTCTATTTATATTGATGCCTTTGGTACATACTGGGAAAAATCAAAAGTTTACGATTATCTGAAACAATTCCCCAAAACGATAGCAGTAAATATTCCACCTTATCCAAATCTTATTCCCGTGCTGAGCCCTTTAGGAGAGAAGTATGTTCGTTCTAAGGCTAATACTACAGAGACAGATAATTTGCTGAGGTTGCCGAGAGAATAAATCGGGTGATAGAGTTTGCAAGGCAAAATAAGAAAAGTAGAACCAAAATCGAACATTTTTTCGATTTCTATCTTGCGTTATAACTGGAGATCTGGTAGAATGTAGTAAAAATAAATAAAGAAATACAATTAAATATTGAAAATATAGCCATATCATACAAGGAGTATTATATGAACAACAAGGAAACAAACATTCCGGTTGCAATGAATAGGCAGTTGGCTCATGTGGACTATAAAACAGGAAGATGCCAGTCCATGAAGGAGCATGTGGAAAATATACTGCTTTTTTCCAAGAATATTTGTCAGCTCCCGATGTTGGAAAGTCTTATAAAACTGGCAAAAATGCTCCACGACGCGGGAAAACTTGGTACGGAAAATCAGGATGATTTTGAGAGCATCC
>OLRT01000835.1_pt1 | contig 23174 bp, 35 predicted proteins | sample 1672021 | NCBI WGS metagenome assembly OLRT01 (sample SAMEA3136637, study PRJEB25190) | human gut metagenome | reverse complement strand
ACTACTTGTCCTGGTTTATCTTTATTTCAAATTCTTTCTTGCAGTGCCTTGCCTGGCACTTAAAAAATACGCCCCGGCATTTTGCATCCGGAGCATACTGTACTTTCTGTTCGTGTCCACAGTAGGGACATCTGACTTTTAACCTTTCAATTTCTAATCACCCCAATCCTGCCATATGTAAAAATGCGTCTTTGAATTTATCCATGGCATCTGCCATCTCTTCTTTCGTCATGGTCTCTGCCAGGATCTTTGCCCGTTTCCTCTGCCAGTCGTTCCGGATCCGGTGCTGTTCCTTTGTAAAGGATTTCAGGATCTCTTTATCGTCTTCAGAACGGATGGATATGATCCTGCCAAGGGCAGTGTCAGAGCTAAGGCCGATTAACAGCTGTCTGAATTCTGTCCATGGCATGTCGTGTATTTCCCTGGATAATCTCAGCCCATACTGTGACTGAAATGAAGATACGATCAAATCATAATCTTCAATCAGGTCGTAGTATGGGTCGGAAGTTCCCCCTCGGTGTCTTCCTCGCCTGTGATCAGTTTCTGTGCTTCCATGACTACTGTTGTCAGGTCTGTGAAGCTTAATTTCAGCTTTTCGATCTTCTTCTGGCTTTCTACTGGGAACATCAGATTATAAAGGTCTAAAATGTCCTTTGGGGTTGCGGCTTCAGAATCAAACTCTGCATATTTTCCCATGATCTTTAACATGGTTGCGGCATCTGCATTTACTTCCAGCTCTTCATCTTTAATGACCAGATGAGGATTTCCTTCCAGTTCCAGTTTGTCTGTGATATTTACTACTTTTGCCATTGTTCTCTCCTTCTCTACACCGCCGGGGTTACGGTTGGTTTCCCATTGCTGATAATGTCTACTTCCAGGGCACCTACATTGGTCGCATCACCGCCACCGCAGTTCTTGACATCAAAGGCTGCCTTGTCCCAGGAAATTGTAGTTCCGTCCGGAAGTCCCCATTCGAAATAGCCTTCTGCATCATGACCGTTTTTTAAAAATTTACCAGCAATATAATCATTCCCTGTGTCTCCAATGTTTCTTTTTCCACTGAGAGTAATTGTCACTGCCTTTGCGGTCATCAAAACTCGCTGCCATCCCTCTGCATCCATAGGTGTCCAGGTCTCTACGCCATTCGAAAATGCCGGAGAAAAAGTTTCCATATCCGCAACCGTTGTGGCTGTAGATTTGTCTTTTCCAACTTTGAACACATTATCTGATACTGGAAATACATCTGTCTTCCCTGCAAACTTCTGCAGGTTCATTTTTAATTTACGCATCCTGTTTTTCCTTTCTCATAAATAACAGCCGCTTCTATGACCATCTCATAGATACCGGAATCATCAGTTCCGACATCCTGGGGTTCATATAGCGGCTGGATGAATTTGATTGTTTCCTTGTTTATTTCTGCATCCCGTACCCGTCTGAGAACTTCAAACAGGTCTGTAGTGGCTTTTTCAGTATCTCTTGGAGATTTATTCCAATGCACCAGAAAAGTCACGTATTTCTGCCCGTAGCTTTCCTGATCCGGTCCGCCCACGGCTGTATGGTAGAGGTACTGGTGTTTACTGTTGTATACACCGATAGATTTTTCTTCCTTGTCCGGAAGTTTCCCCATATATACATGATCAGCCAGGTTAAGGGATGCAATATAGTCTCTTACGTCTGCTAATGTCATATTCCTGTCAGCCTCCTGTAGATCCGTTTAAATGCATTTGCACAATAGTCAGCTTCTTTTCCTCCCGGGAGCCAGTCCTCGTACCACTTGCCTTTGGCGTTCGGGTTTTCATCTGTGTGGAAGTGATATTCCGGATGAAAATACAGACGGCGGGCATAAGGTGTTGTGGAAACGATAGAGACTTTTCCCTGCTTACTTTCCGAAATATCCACGAAGGTGCTTTCATTCTGTAGATTTCCAGTATCTCTTGGAAAAGTCTGTGCCTGCATAACCTCTGTATGTAACGCCTCTGCTGTCTGCTCCAGAGCTGTTACCTGTGCCTCTGTTAACTCCCGGATTTTTTGAAGGTTCAGGTTGATAGTCGAATTTACTTTCATCATACTAAAAGCACCTCCGTATAGTTTACAGATCCATCTGGATTCCTAGCTTTCATTCCCTGCAGAATCCTCCTTTTTACGGCTTTTGCATCCGTACCAAATTGAACAGCTTTTTTGCCTATCACAAGTATCTTCCCGTTTATCAACAAAACTCTCTTATATGCCACCTTTTCTCCCAGTATGTCTGCCTCTCCTCCGGATATAACCGGGAGTTGTGGGCATATATCTCCGGGAAATAAAGCTCTCCCTGTGATCTGTATCAGCTTTTTATCTGCTGTAAATACTGTTTTAGCTTTATCCTGGTAATTGCACTTTCCTGTATATATAACATCAGGAAGTGGTTCCCCGTACTCGTTCAACCCTTCCTGTTCAAACTTCAACTGGATATTCATTTTGCAATACTTTTTCGGTACCAGACATGGATATTTCATAGGATCACCTCGCTAACAAGCAACAAAGCCCTGTCTGGCTGAGAAAAGCATAATCATCTCTCCTCATTGCGATACCCTTGTCTGTCATTACGTTCCAGGAACTGCCAAACTGGGCAGATACGCCATTAATGCTGTAGGAAGACAGAACACTGCTGATCTCATCTGCATTCTCATATTCAAACTCAGCCTGATGGCAGACCACTTCCCGGATGATCTCCTGCTGAAACTCTGTAAGATTAGAAAATCCCCAGCCTACAATCCTGTTGTAGGTCAGGGAATCAATATGCCTGCTGGCTGTCCTCAGGTATTTCTTCAGGTCTGCTTCCGGAATTGCTGTGCCACCATATTCGGATCTATAGTATTCTTCTGTTACATAGGGTTCGTACATAACTCCTCCGATCAGGCGCTGACCTCTGCAGTATCTACATCTACATAAATGCTGTCAATCTTTCCATCACGGCCGTTAGGGAATACAAATACATCAGAAAGAGATCTGTTCTGGTACAGATAACCATCTCCCTTTGTGTGTCCACCTGGTTCAAAATAATAGATGCTACTGATCTTCGGAACAATCTTGCAGGTCTGACCGCAGGCTACCAGGACGTTAATTTTATGCGCGCCAGTAACACTGCTGGCTTTTTTTAAAGGTTCAAACCCGCCGTCTGTCGGCTCCCAGTTGAATGCATCATAGAAGCGTTCATCATCGATAACTTCCATGATCGGTACGCCATCAATGTCCGTTACTCTGGTCTCAATTCCCATGCCGCCCTCTGCGATCTGGGTCATTTCGATTTTGCGGGTAAACTCTGTAGACTGTTCCAGGGCATCCATGATCGCGCTGGTCACATACATAAGCAGGGTTCCATTAGCTTTGTATCTTCTAAGTTTTCCTTTTGCAAGGATATCTTTCAGCATACCAAACACTTTGGCTTTTGTATAGGTGGCTGCTGCCGTAGAACCGTGATAACCATCTGTCTTCTGGGCTGCCTGTGCAACTTTAGAGAAGAACAGTGCATCTGTTTCCGGAACTACCTGTGTCTGTTCAAAAGTACGTGAGATATTCTGGATGGAAGCAGTTGCATTTGTTTCATCTACATCTGCCTTATCTACCAGGAATTCCACATCTCTGTCGTGTGTTAAGGTGTACGGTACATCTTTCTGTGCATAGCTTCCTGTATTCCATCCACCGGTACGTTTATGGTTCTTATATCCAGATGTGCTCATCTGTGTGAAATGAAAAGTTTTTGCATCCAGCCATCTTACATTACTGGTTACGAACGGTGATGTCAGGGTCCCCTGCATCAGGATTTCGAGGAGTTCAGGGCTCCACTGTTCTGCATAATTTAATGCCATGTCTTATACCTTCTTTCTCAATTATTAAATCTGTTCCAACGTTTGGTTGGAACTGCTGTTGGATTTGTTCCCTGTGGGGAGTGCTGTGTTGGATTACCGCCGGTTCCGATCTGGGTAAAGCCGATTTTTCCATCTGCCTGAGGTTTTAATGCCGGGATATCTTCCAGAACCTTATTTACTGCATTTTTTAAGGTTTCTTCGTTGATCTTCCCGTCCTGTCCAACAACCTGGCTGAAATCAGCCATTTTCAGCACATATGGGATTGTCTTTGCATCAATTCCGAGTGTTACTGCCATCATAGTTGCTGCTGATTCCACCTGTGCCTGCTGAGCTGCTGCCTGTGCCGTAGTCAGCTGATTCTGGGTTTCTGTGATCTGGTTCTGCAGTCCTGCCACATCAGGAGTGTTGGCTGCCTGCTGCTGTTTGAATGATGCAATTGCCTGATCCATCTGCTCCTTGGAAAGGCCCTGCTGTTTAAAATAGCCTTTCAGGACAGAATCTTCTGTTACCGTCTGTTTCCCTGCGATCAGGCTGGCAAGTTTATCATAATCAAACTGAGGTGTCTGCTGTGATCCTGCCGGCGGTGTTCTGCCTTCAGATCCTGTGCTGCCTGCCGTACTGCCATCGCCAGTACCTACTTCTGCAAAAGTCTGCAGGTTCATTGGTAATTTACATTTAAATCTCTTAAACATTTTTACATGCTCCTTTACAGTTTTTTATGTGCTGTCTGCACTGATACAGTTTTACGTGTGTCTCACATGAACAGTTGATAACCCGGTGTCTCCGTGTAGTTTTCAGCCTTCGGGCATAAAAATAAGGCATTTCACCCTACGCCTCAGTGGGAGATTTCGGATCACCGCCTTTCTGGTCTTTGATCTCTTCGGCTACTTTGAAGGATATGAGGTATTTTCCTCTTTCTTTTGATACCTCGTATTCCTCTCCAGCCTTCCGAAGCTTCAGATCATTTTCTTTGTCGTAGAAATCATGGATAACTTTTATTTTCATATTCTCACCTCCTCCCAGTTGCGCCGGCGCAATTTTAGTTGTTGATGCATAAACATCGTTTTTCTGAACCAACAGTCACACACAGAGCCTTTGACCCCGAATTCTCAACGGTGAGTAAAAACGGGAATGTGATTTTGATTCCCATGCGATAGAGCTGTCCTGGTTCTGTCCCGATGAATCCGAAGCTTACCAGCTGAGACACTGCACCTCAACTCCTTTCCCATGTGTAGCCATTGGAAGAACGTATACCGTATCACTTCCGCGTACGGCCATTCCTGCCACTACCTGTGCTGTTCCTGTAGGAATCAGGATACGTTTCTCTTTGCTCTCTCCTGCTTTAAAGCCAACATAGATGTCATCTTCTGTGAAGTTCTTTACCAGGAACTCTAATCCGGTATTATCAAACTGGAACTTCAATTCCGCATTGGCAGTAGTAGCTTTTCTCTGTACTTTTATAACATCCATAAAAGCCTCCTCTCGATTGTGCCGGCACAATTACTCTGCAAATATCCAGTCTTCTGCAAGCATATCCGCCTGGGAAGCAAGCCATCCCATCTGTACGCCAGATGTTCCAACAAAAGCGATGGCTTTATTTCCGATTGCGTCATGCTCGCAATTTACAATCTCATTATCAGCAGTTTTGTATGAGATTCCAGTTGCAAGCTGAATGTACTGTTTCTTTCCATTCCAGCCTTTTCTTGCTACCTTCATGCCTCTTTTCAGGTACTTAATCGCTTCTCCAAATGAAAATGTATTTACGCCTCCAAGCTCCGGACAGTTCTGTCCATCAGCAAGTACCCAATCATCACACGCAACATTAGAAAAGGTATAATCCACCACCTGAGTTTCTCGGATGTCCATTTCTTCCCCATTCTTTGTGTGAATGATGATCGTCTGCTTCTCTTTAGACCAATACCAATAACCAGCCCATGATGGTAGCTTCACTTTCATACCTTTTTTCATTAAATCAAATGCTTCTCTAAATAACATATCTGTATCCTCCTATTTGTTATGCGTAACTTTCAATCCCCACTCTGGCAGGAAATTGATCTCATAATGGTATTTATCTACGTCAGCTCCGGAAACATCTTCCACTACATACATCGTATAATCATTCAAATATACATAATCTTTCTGGTATTTTCCTTCTGCTGTTTCGATAATCACTTCCAGCTCGTTATCAGAATTATTCTTCAGAGCAAATGTTCCTGTCAGATTTAACAGAATGGTATCTGTTCTGGCATTTAAAACAGTGAGTTTTCTGGTAACATTGAAATTATCCGCTTCCTGTGAAATGTTCTGTGACACCTGATCTGCTTCTGTGCATCCGGCAAGAGCAGCACAGACAAAACATGCCAGTGCTATGACTGCAATAACTTTTTTCATTCCTTATATCCTCTCTTTCTTAAAAATGGGTATAAAAATACCACCGGCCATTTCTGACTGGTGGTACTTATATCATATTTGATGCTGTTCCTACTATTCCTTTTGCAAGATCTGCTGCCTTTCTCATTAAACTATTTTCTTCCAGATATTCCAGGCCTTTTAAAGTAAGTTCTGGTCTGGTCAACGCTACTTTGGGATATCCGCAGTCCATAGCATTCCAGGTTTCACCGCCTGATATATATCCTTCATTCAACAGCATTGCCATAATTCTGTTCCACTTCGGTATAGACAGACCTAATATTTCAGCAGATATACTGCTTTTGTCAAATTCTTCCAGATCCATTGAGTTCTGCAGTATTCGAAGTATTTTGTAAATGATTCTGAAATCATCCATTTTAAATCCGTCCTTCTTTTTTCAAACACTCAATTTCTTCTTCTGATAATGGAAAGGCCTTCATGGATTCATTTTCCCATGTTTTTTCCCGTTCTTTCAGTGCTTTTTCATATTCAATAGTACTCTTTTCTTTATCCATCTTAGATCACCTCTAGTTTTATTACCTTTCCTTTTCTTGATAATACTCTGTAAATATTATCCTTGTCAAGTAAAAGCTCTCTTTGACTTTGGAAGTAACTCAGATTTTCTATGTATGCACCAGAAGATCCCTTTTTTACATAAATTACAATCTTATATGTCCCGTTCAGCGCCCTGTTTTTCACAATTGAAGTACTAAAAAACTGTTTTGGTCTATATAACCCATTGACCGGAATTCCATCAGATGGATCTATTGTCATTCCACGATAAGCAATTATATCATGTTTGATTGTATTCTTTTTCAAAGCTTTAGAAATTGTTTCGGCATATTCCTGTAGTTTACCATTTTCTGGTAAATCTCCCCTCAACATTGCATTCAAACGTTCGAAAAATCTGTTAGGTTTCTGATCTCCAGAATTGAAAGTATATTTTTTAATCGCATGTTTTTCTTTTTCTGTCAGATCCTTGATCCATGTCTGTGATTCATCACGCAACAAATTAACCACCTGCTCCTGTGGAACTGTACGGAAATCTGCAAGCGGTCTTTTGGATTCTGCATATTCCTGACTATCCATATTGCCAGTTCTCATTCGAACATGTTTCCACTCATCCCGTCTGGCAGCATATTTCTTCTGATTCTCCAGATCCAGAGAGAACTCTGACAGTCTGTTGTATTTCTTCTCCTGCCTTGCCGCATACTGCTGCCGTTCCTGTCTGAGGTTCTTCTCTGCAAGATCGTTAAGCTCTTCCCTGGTGTATTTCCCATCCGGCGGAGTGCTGATTCCTTCAAAGTATGTCGTGTGGCTGTCCCGGCATCGTGGATGGTATAACCCCGCTGCTATTGCAGTGCTCATCAGCGGGTATTTCACTCCTGTTACCGGGGATATTCCGTTTTTCGGGCCTCCACTCCAGACATCATCTATAAGGACTTTTCCTACGAAGGGAAGGCATAAGGGACAGGGATTTCCACGTTTGTTCATGATCACTGTGTAGATCTTCCATTCCTTTCGTTTCTCTCCTTCTCCCTGCAGGTAAGCTCTTTTCGTGGCGGTTCGGATCGCCATGTCTGCGTAGTCTGCAAGGGTGTGTCTGGCACCATTGGCATATTCTACACAGTTCAGACCGGCTTTGAGGAAGTCCTTGGTTGCCATATCTACAGCCTTCTCATAGGTTCCTGCGCCTGTGTTGGCGTATACCTGGGCGTTATAGATAACCTTCCGGTACTGATCGTTCGCCATACGGAGAACTGCTGTCTCCGCTTTCTTCATGTCATCTGTCGTGGCTTTGATCAGGGCTTCCAGTTTCCGGTCATTCAGTTTGAAGAACTCTGCGGTACCGCCTTTGCGTACCTTCTTTGCCGGGAAGCCTTTCTTTATGGCATTCAGGATGGCGATCTCCTGCTGCATGTTCCCTTCGGATCTTGCAGTCCGGATCAGCTCTGCAATTTTTGCATTGATGTCTTTAAACTGCTTCCCGTATTTCTTTTTATTCTCATGCTTATACTTTTCCAGGGATTTCAGCATTTCTGCCTGCCACATGGACCATTGCTTGTCCTCATCGATCTCTTCCTGCTTGTGAGATTCCATATTCCGGATCATAGAAGCCATGAGCTCATTCTCTATCGCTTCGAAGGCGGCTCTGATGTCGTATTCATCATTTATCTTTGCCATTTGACAATACCTTGAATCCCTGTGCTTTGAACTGTCTGGTTAATTCTTTCAGTTTTGTGATACTGCTGCAGAGATCACACCTAAGTTCCGCATAGTCTTCTTTTTCGATGGCATACACGCCCATAGGGACCTGCTCTTTTGCGATTTTAAGAAGTCCCTGGTACTCCTTTCTGTTCATCCGGTATATTCGATTGTTTACCTTTACTTTCATCTGATCCGTCTCCTGTATCTACTTCAAAATCACCAAGTTCCATATTGACTGCCGGTTCTTCCAGATCCTGGATGCCCTGTTCTGCTTTCAGACGGGCTATTTCTTCTTCCTTGCAATGTTCATCCAGACTGTCTCCATAAAGCTCCTCCACGCAGCGTTCAATGCTCATAATGCCGCCCTGTTTTGCTTTGGCTACTGTTTCCACCTGGGATTCGAAAGAAGGGTTTGCGTATTCCCCAAAGGGGATATTTACTTTTACTTCTTCTATCTGCTGGTCATGAAGGATATTGTTAGCATTAATACACATCCCGACCACATTGGGGAGTGTTTCCTGCATTGCCTCCACAATGGAATTCCTGGTATAGAGAGTGGTTTTTTCTTTTTCTCTCTGTGCTTCCGCATTGTCCAGTTTCTTTGTATCAATACCGAGAGTAGAGGGGCTGATCACTCCCTGCAGGCACAGATCCAAGGCTGTTATGTATGATGCCAGATAGCTCTCATGTGGAATTGCCGGCTGTTCCATCATGATCTGGTTTTTCTGTCCTTCTCTCATATCCCCTTCTGCTGCCAGATAACGGTTATCGAAAGGATTTGGTTTCATAAGCTGTCCTGTTTCGGGATCATGAGGGATCAGGCAGTCAGGGACGTATGTCTTTGCCCGTCCTGCTCTCAGGGCATCCATCCACTGTGACCATGTCTCATCCAGAGAATCAAAGTTGTCCAGCTTTCCATCAAAGATACTTCCACCCCGTCCCTCATATTTGGCAGATTCAAAGATCATGAAGGGTTCTGCCAGGATCAGTGAATCATCAAATGTAACGTCTTTAAGATTCTCTGTTGCCTTGATCGTTTTCATATCTACAAGTTTATTTCCCTGGTACAGTTCGTTAATGATATATCCATATCCGTATCGTTCGTTCAGAACATAAGTCCTGCCTTTCTCGTAATAAGGAGTTTTAAATACGATCTCACGGATCCGGTCTCTCTGGTAAACAAATTCTACTCTGTCTCCCGGGTACCATTCCAGGATCGGATAATCACTGATAGAAGTATCAATAACTGCTTTAAAAGCTCCATCACCAATGAACAGAGCCTCTTTCAATGCGCTCTCCATCTTTTTCCGGAACTTGTTCTCTTTCTCTATCTCTTTCCAGAGTGATTCCTGAGCCGGAGACTCAAATTCGAACTCATCCATATCCGGCAGGACTACTGCAGAAAGTGTCCGCACGGTTAATCCAGGCAGCCCCGTATGGATTTTTCTCATATTCATACCCGGGGAGCATTTGCTTGTCCAGAACTTATATTTGTCTGCATATTCGCTGTTCTGCTGGTAGAACTGTTCCAGTTCATTACTGTCTCCTCTGTACCAGATCCTGTTGCGGATCGAATGTCCCTCGAAGTCCAGTATCTCATTAATCTGGAAATTATATGGATTAGCCGGAAGCACATTCAGCCAGCTCCGGACTGTCTTCTTTATATTCTCGTTTAATTTATCCATCCATTTCACCTTTTCGTTTCCTCCGTTTCGAATCCGATCATATTCCGATATGGGATCCAGCCATACTGCTGGGAGTTTATCGTATGGTCGTTTCGGTCTTCTGGGATATCTTTCTCTTCATCCCAGGAGTATTTCTCCAATTCAGCTATGTGATTGGTACATGTATCTACAACCAGATAGCAGTCCTGCTGGATCCAGCCAAGCTGCAGCTTGATTCTGTCCAGGATCTCTACTTTTTTGTAGGATTCTATGAAGTTGTACATACAGCCATGGAGACGTTTATACTTTCTAAGTTCTGTGATCGTGGCTGCATCTGCGCAGTCAACAAATGTATCTTTCGCAAATCCCCAGTCCTTCCGGCATTTTTCCAGAAATTCTATGAATTTTACAGCTGTATCAGAAGGAGCAAGCGGCTGATCCAGATCTTTATTGCTGTACACTTTCTCAGCCAGTGTGATCAGTTTCCTGTCTTCTGTGATTCCCTGAAACATCATTGCGATCGTATCCGGAGACTTCGAAGAATATGAGGTATCCAGACCGCAGGTGAACTTTTTGAATTTCAGCTTTCCTGCTGCTATCTGAGCTTTTACCCATTTCTTTGAAACCACATGCTGCTTCCTGCTGAAGTTAGGGAATATCAAGCCTGTTGCTTTTCCTCTCAAGCCCTGTATCTTGTTTTTCCAAATTTTTGTGCCTTTCGGTGTATTCTGGATGATCTGCTGTTTCTTTTCTTCCGGAAGTCCGGCATTATCGTCAAAAGAAAAGAACCAATGGACCCAGCCGGGTTTTGGTTCTTCTCTTAGTTCATCTTTTATTTCCTGTGGTGTGCCGTCTGCCCATTCCGGCAAAGGTCTGCTGCAATTAATATATTCTTTGTATACATCCAGGGTTGGATCATCCGGGTTGAGGGTTGCCATAAGATAATCGCAACGCATGGACGCCTCACGCACAAAGTCGATGTCTGCTGTGTTAATCTCATCTATATACAAACAGCCATACTGTCCACCTAGAGCTTTTTGCCACTTCTTCTTATCGCCATAACCCATGATATAAACAATTTTATTGCCTTTACTGGTTCGGAATAGAATATGCGGGATTTTATCGTCTTTGGTGCCGTTTCCGTTGTACTGGACCAAAATTCCGAAATCATCAACGACTCCCAAATCCTTGTTGATGATGTTCTTTTCTGCTGTTCCAATATCTTTTGCTGCCAGAATATGTAATTTCTTGGGAGATTCCGCAACCTTGCACATAAACTTAAAGAGTCCAACTGTTGTTTTTCCTGCTGCTGTAGTTCCCTCAAGGAATTCAACTGGAGCATTACATTTTAGGAAAGCTTTGTACTTGTCGGAAAGCACCAATCTTTCCGCACTCATTATCCACCTCCGCGAATTTGTCTAATCAGATCATCCAACTTTGTCTGCTCTTCTTTCAATTCTCCAGATACCTGAACATCCTGCTTATCTTTCCACTTGTCTGGTCGTCGGTTCTTGAGCCAGAATATCTGCGCGGTGGTGTCTGGAACCACTTGCTTTTTGGTTACTTTCTTTTCAGTCAGTGTTCCTGATTCATATTTTTCAGACACTTCTTCGTATTCATAGCCGAGAGCACGTTTGAGTAGAGCATTTTCCACCTGAAGGTCAACAACTTCTTTACCTCTTTTTAGGGTGTCTCGAATGTCTTGATACTTCATTTTCCATGTCTGTAGTGTGGAGTAACCAATCCCCATATTTTCAGCGATCTGCTCGTCTGTTAGGCCATCTCTAGCCCATCCTTCCAGTTTCAGTAAGCCCTCTGGCGTCAACCAATATTCATATTTTCCTTTTGCCATCAGACTCACCACCTCTCATTCGTTTCGTTTTTGAGTATAAAACAAGCAACCTGAAAGCTGCTTGTTTTATGTATTAATTATATTGTCGCTTGTCGCATTAAATTGATTTCAAAATGCCAATATTATTTTTTAAAATATCTTTACATCCTTCCGTACTAATTTCATTTCGTTTGAATTTTTCAAACAGCTTCAGAAGCATATAGGTATCAATAATTAAGCTTCCATTTCTTACTGCCAAAGCAACTTGTCTCTCATGTACTGGTTCCCTATCTGCAACTGGCTTATTTTTCTGATGATTCATAATCAAGAGTGCATGTACATTTTCTGATTGTTTTTCATTATTATCTAAGTATCCCTGATAATGAACATCTAACTGTGATATATTTTCAGACTTAACATTATGGTTTACACCTTTTATTTCTCCAATAAATACATCATCTCCAATTTCAGCCAAGAAATCTTCATTCTTTTTGTCTTCAAACTTAGAAAAATCATAATTAAGCAACTGACCTAAAATTTCAAGAACAACTTCTACCAATTCATCACCGGTAGTATATAAAATAGACTTGTATCGGCTATTTTGATCCATTATTTTTTTAGCTTTACCAATTTCTTGCTCTGCTCTGTGTATCTTTTCTCTGTTTTCTCGTATTAAATCTAACTGTTGAACATCATCGAACATTTGGATTTCCTCCATCCATTTAGGAATCTCCTGTTTTTCAGACAATAATCTTACTTTTTTTAAAAACGCAATAATATGATTATAATCTTCAAGATATAATGTAGTTACAATAATATTTTCATGCCTGCAAGCAACTTTCTTTCCGCTTGTAGATTTAATTAAAGCAGTCTCCTTTTCATCATTGAAATAAAAAGCCGCTTTTATATTTATATTTCCAATCTTAGTCTCCGTATTTTCATACAATATTTCCATTGTAAATGCTTTACTTAATAATATTTCCACTACATTTCGAAACATTAGACTAATAGAATCTTTTAATTCGCATGAACTTAAATATCTCCATTGTTCATGTCTAGGAGTAAAATGGCTATATCTATATATCAAGTTTTGTGGAAATAGTACAACAATAGTTGTTCTTTTACTGTTGGCAATCATTGCAGCCAAGCTACTTATATCCGCAATACAATCTATAGTTGTCGGTCTTGATTCTTCATATGTCCACATTTCCTCATCATTTAGGTCTATAATGTTTATTTCAAAATCATCTAACGATTTTGCATCATGTATACTATTTATCTCCACATTTTTACCTGCATATCTTTTATCATTTCCTTGATAGTTTAAAATCTGAATCATCTTCATTCCTCCCACATACATTTTCTTTTATAATACTACGAAACGTCCCGTATTTCTACAGGACGTTAAGAAAATGTATATTGGAGATCCTACGGAATTCATCCGTCTGAGTTCAGTTTACACTATAACATATGAAATCGTAACATATGTAACAATCGTAACAAACTTTAACTTTTTTCAAAAAATCTTTGGAATTCCATCTTTACACTGCCTTCCGTGGCTCTTCTTCCCATCTTCCTGGCTACCTGCTGCCAGGTCAGATCTTCAAATACCTTGTATTTTATGATCCTCTGCATCCTGGGTGAAATTGTATTCAACCATTCTTCTACTTCTGTCTTCAGCTGCTCTGCCTGAGTTCTTCTTTCTTCCAGTACTTTTTGCTGGTACCGCAGATGACTGTCATCTTTAAAAGAAAATGTTGTTCCCTGAACTTTGAAATGTTGTGGGTTGTAAGGAAAGTCAGGGTTACTTCCGGACACGTTCGTCTGTATCACTGTCTTTTTCTTTCTGTTTAGCTTCTTGATTTCCTCTTCTGTTTCTTTGATCAGTTCACAGGCATCTATGTACTGGCTCAAAATATTCTTGTCCATCGGTATCGCTCCCCTTTCACAAAATCTTCAAATCTGCATCACATATTACTCACATTTTCTGGGTATATTATTACTTGTACAGAGCAAGAGTAATTGCAAATTAAACTTTTTCTTTTTCATACTTTTAGCCGGGAGTGTTAATGCTCCCGGCCTCCTTCTTTTTATGCGTCTTTTTGGCATATGTACCAGTAATGGCAGAATAAACAGCAGAATCTGCATTTCTTGCCCCTGGCTTCGAAAAGCCAGTGTCTTAAGCGTTTCCTCATCTATCCCATTCCTTTCCGGATTCTAAATCTTTTACCCTGGTTATCTTTAATCCCATACGGCATGCCATTGCTCTTAAGATGCAGTAGTCTTTATATATATGCTGTGGCATACGGTCTGCTGCCTGGATCGCTTTGCTGGCTGTTGGATCTGGATAACCTTCTTTGTTTCTTCCTGTCATCTCGCATCTTTCCTCTCTTCATAAAACCTGCAGTCTTTGCAGCGGATTCTGGTTGTTACGATCTTATCTTTGATCATGTGCATATATGGACAGGTTGGCAGCGTGAATACTGCAGTGTTTCCAACCCGTCCTGTGCTGTGTTTGCATGTCTCTGCTCTTTCTCTTGAACTCATACTTCGTCCTCCAGATAATTCTTGCCAAAGATCTTGATAAACTTATCCCTGCTGCCACACTTGCTTTCAAAAGTTCTCTGTCCGATCCGTTTCAGGGTACGGTTGACTTCTCCGTTTTTATGTACGGATACCTCTGAGGTTCTGTGGCATTGCGGGCAGAGATAGACGGTCAAACCATACTGTTCGGAATATTTCCGGTTGGATCCGAAAAAGATATGGTGGCATTCTGTATCTCCGTATTTGCCACAGATGAAACACTGGCCTTTTATGTTTCGGTCTATGATACTTTTATGGTGTTTCTTTCTTTTTTTCTTCTGTTGGTTCTTTGGGAATAATAATCCTTCCTGGTTCATCTGGTGTACCTCCGTGATCTTCTGATCTGTTTGTTTCGGTTATGAATATTTCGGTTAAAGTCTTCTACGGACCGGGTGGCTTCCTGTTTCTTCAGCTCTGTAAGACCGCCCCAGGGCTTATGGAGGAAATTATGGAACCGGCGACCGGTGTAATGCATCCATCCCGGAGGATTCTGACCGGTTGTTTTCTTGAATTGTTTCTTTTTCTGTCTGAGGTTCATAGCTCTCCTTTCTCCTGCTCCCGTTGACAGGCTTTGGGAGCAGGACTATATATGTGAATTTTAGAGCACCCTTATTCTTCCCATGGTCTTCCGTTGTGATCTACTTTTCCAGTTAGCCATTCATTCCAGAAATCTTTATCCAGAAGTGTGTTATAGGTTTTGTTCGAGAAAGTTCTCATTGCCCTGGCTATGTATTCTGCTGTTCCGTAAGCTGTCAAAGTATCAATGTATCCTTTTCTAGTCATAGGCTCTGCTGCCGTTTCCTCTGATTCGGGTTGCGCCGGCGCAATTTCCGGTTCCGGGCGAACATCATGTTCGGGTATCTTGTTGTCGGTCTCGGCAGCATGTTCTTCAGGTTTCTCTTCTGCTATCTCTGTAACTGGCTCTTTCTCTGGTTCCTTTTCAGGTTTTGGCATATATTCCGGGTGATTTATGATGTTATCCTGTCCGGGAATCTGAGGTTCTGTTTCAGAAAGTGCTGTTTCTTGACTTTTTTCTTCATTTTTCGTCTCTATTTTTGGTTCTTCTAACGGTGTGATCGAGCTAGTGTTTTCTCCGTCTTGCTCTTCTTTTTGTTCAACTGCTGTTTTTTGACTTTTATCCACAGAGTTTTCCACTTTTCCAACTGGTTTTGTTTTTTCTGGTTTCTTCCGTTCCGGTTTTTTTGCCTTTTGGACTTTGGGCTGTTTCTTATCTGATTTGATTTCTTGCGGTTCTTCTCTTGGAAATTCTTCTCCGTACTGTTCTTTCCAGGATTCCTCTGGTCCGTTTGTGAAATCCATGAGTTTTCTAAATGCCGCCTCAAGCTGCTGCCAGGTGAAATCCTCTTTTTCCTGCGAACGGACATTGATCAGTCTTACCTGTTGTTCACTTAGTTTCAGCGATAAGAGTATGCGTCCTGTTCCTGGAATGCGAAGAGAATAAATTTTTTCTTCATCCGGAGCCAGGATCTCTGCTGCTGCCTGGCTTTCATTTATGTAAAGAGCTTCGAACAGATCTATATATATTTGTGGTTGATCTTTCCCCAGCTGATATGCAGTCTGTTCCAGAATAGAAGGGAGTTTCTCCTGCACCTGATCCGTTTCTTCCATCATTACTTCCAGATCTGTGACCTCATTTTCCTCTTTCAGTTCCGCACTTAAGGCTCTTACATCTTCTTTGGAAAAGTTCTCTGTAATCTCATCACTTATAATGTCTGGGAGTGTCAGCATTTCCATCAGGATTGTTTTGCCTATGCCGGTATATTTTTCTTTCAGTCTTCTGGAATATCCATCCTCTGAGTATTTATCATTGAGCTGCATGTATCGCGTCGTCTGGTCCGGGCGGAGTCCATATTCTGCACGGGCAAATTCGCCCATAGAGCTGTAGCCGGATTCCTGAAGGACTCCCGTGTCTCTTGCGACTTTAAGTTGATAACCCAGCTCTACAGCACCCTGTACCATAGTCATTGCCCCAGTCCTTATCTTTTCCACTGCAAGGTCTGTGTCTCTTTTAAATCCCTGATAGTCTATTGTCATGTTTTCCACTTATATCGCCTCCATGAAATCTTCTTCCAGTTTCTTCAGGACAAACGTATTCTGGTTTTCCTGAAGTTCCTTTATGTTCTGTTCCCTTAAAATGGCACTTTTGGCAGCGTGTTTCTTATCCTCTTTTGTGAGTCTCTTTTTGATCTCTTTCTGCCACAGCTTAAGGAAGCCACGTATTTCTTCAATCCCAGGTTCTTCATCATAGTAGGAACGGTTCTGACGGATCGTGCCACCCGGTTCAAATTCTATGGTATAGAACGGGATACCCGGTTCCTGCTCCCGTCTCAGGAAGCCTATAAAAGTCTCTCTGTTCTCTATCCGGTTAAAATATCGCTCAGAGCTTCCGGCGCAATGATGCAGGGCGTATCCTTCCTGAACGATCTCTACTGGATTTTCCGGCATGATCATTCTGTAGCCCTCTGCTGCAAATTCATATTTTTCCTTTATTTCTTTCATTACTTCCGTTGTTCCAGGAAACTTTTCTTCCATTATCCGGGCTTCCTGCTGCCGTAATTCTGGATTTTCGCCCATTCTTCTTACTGTATCCAGTTTCTTTTTATCGGTTACTAATTCGTCATGTCTCTGTTTCAGGTCTTTGGGCTTATAGAACAATTCGTCATTCAGGTTCTTATTCTGTGCCTTGCACATGAATAAATAATCTGCCCACTGGCTCAATGCCTTTTGTGGTGTCCTGTAATACTTCCCTGCCTGCTTCCGGATATAATTTACGATCTGTTCTATGCTCATTCTGGCTGTAATCCCGCCCGGAAGTTGTTCGATTTCTTTTGTTGTGATCCTGTTTCTTTCCAGATAGTCCATGGTATTTTTCGGAATCTTGCAACTATAGACTTCTGCATATTTGAGCCATTCCAACCGGATGTATCCTCCATTCTCATCCCTGAGGCGGTTGATCTTCTGTTTGTCCTTCAGTCCCATGACGTCTTCAATGTTATTTCCATCTACAGATAAAGGTCCTAAATAAGAGCCATTATATGCCCAGCATGAACTTGCCGTTTCCTGGCATAATTTGTAAAAACGCCCTTTCACCAAATATTCCATCATAGTCCCGAATCCGCGTATCCGGTATCCTGCTGCCATAGCAGCATTGTAATCCAGCTTGAGTTTCTGTCTGGACATTTCTATAAAAGCATTTGTCATGTTTTCATATCCGGTGCCTTTTAATGCTTCGGAAATTCCCTCTGGATAAAGGAAGCAAACATCCATCCGTTTATTTCGTGGGTTGCTTGTATACCAGTCACTTCTTGTCAGACCGTTGTTCCATTCATAGGTTTCCCCGTCCTGGTTGTAGAGGATCATATAATTCGGCTTTACATGTCCTTTGTTGTATAAAAGAATGCGTACACCTTCCTCCGGAAAAACATGGTGACCGTTTATGCAGTGTTCGATTTCTACCCTATAATGTCTGGCTACTCCATATTCCGGAGTTACCCGTTCTAACTTGCATACCCTTGTTTTAGTCCATATCTGCTGTGTTCTCTTTTTTACCACTGCTGCCTGTCCACATTCCGGGCATTTTCTGATTTCTCCCTGTTTAGGTTTATCCAGGTTCTTTTCTGGTATCTGAGAGCCGCAGTTGCTGCATCCATAAGTGTTATTTCTTTTGTTCCAGAAGAGATATCTTTCTGTGCTGCAGATTTTATAAAGCCACTCTTTAAACGCTTCATCATTGTTTGCGATCCCTTCCATAAGCCGGTTAATCTTCCGGAATTTATTATCGAGACTGCGGAGGCGCTTTTCTCTACCGTAATCCTCTTCCATACTTTCAATCTTAGCCAGAAGATATTTGTCCGAAAATACAGTCTGCATGGCATTTTTTACGATTTCCATATCTTCCTGTGTATCCCACTGGAATTTTTCAAATATTCTGGAATTATAAAAGCTTTCATACAAAGGATCGTATCCCATGATTCGGATCAGCTTTTGAGTGTTCCAGTCTCCCGAGTCGTATCTGCCAGCATGTTCGCCGGTTTCTATGTTTAATGCATAACGACCGATATATCTTTTATACCGGAACAGGTCCAGGATCAGATATTCTTTTTCACACTGGGCTTTTGCAATGATTTTTTCTCCAACATCCTTTTTGTTCTTATGTCTGGGCATTGGTATCGATATTTTCTCAATCAGCTTGTATTTCATTGGTTTTCTCTCCGTATCTCTCCGGAATTTAAAAAGTATGTCCCGTTATTCTCTGCTAAAAAGACTCTGGCCGCTACAATTACCCCATTTTCATCTTCTTTCATCAGACCGCCTACCGCTCCGGTCTGTAAATAAACTTTCGGATTTCTCCCCCGTGCGATCGCAATCTCGTCTTTTTGCGCCCGCGCAATTTCTGGTTTTATCTGTAGATGAGCAGCTGCCCTTTCCCAATCCATTTTTGGATTCTGAATCATGTATTTCATGGACATCCCGGCAAATGCTTTCAAGTCTAATTCCTTCACCAGGGTAATCTCTGTGCAGCAACAGCGGAAATTCCATTCTTCATTGATATCGCCTGCTGCCTCTATTAAAAAATATCTGTTTCCGGCGCCTAAAGGAAAATAGCTCAGACAATCCGGAGCATATTCTACGAAATGCCAGCCATTCCGGTATACTTTACATTCCTCTTCTTTGTAGGTTTTGCCCGGTTTCAGTCTTACTCCTGAACCGTATGAAGTAGCCAGATCCTTTGAAAATCCTTTTATTCCCTGCACATCACACCTCCAGATAGTATTCTTTTGCAATTCTGCGCACGTCTGCCTTGGTTTCCCCGCCTTCATAGATAGGACTTCGCATGGCTTCTTTTTTGCCGTTCATACGAAATTCGGCCAGTTTTACAATTGCATCCGGTACCTGCACTGCTCGTTCACTTGAAAAAGTAAGGATTTTTGCCAGGCATTCTACCAGTGATTTATCTTTCTTTCTCACCGCAAGGCACAGCTCTTCATTTCCATCTAGCAATGTCAGAATGGTGTCTTTCTGATCAAGCTGATGTCCTTTGATGCCCAGTTCCTTCGCTTCTCCTTCAATCTTTGCAACTGCTGCCATGTAAGGAGTCGCAAGAGAGTCTACAATATAATCCATGTAATCTTCTGCGTCTTCCTTTTCCAAACCATTTTCTACCGCCAAGGTGACCAGTGCTTCCAGATCGCCCTCCTCTCTTTCCGCTGCTGCTGTGCGGATCAGTTCCTCATAATCCATCTTTCCAAATTTCTCGAACATTGTGTTCTCCTTTCGTGTTTAATCCATTTTTTCTATTTTGAAACGCACTGCATGTCCCATAAATAGCTTGTCCACCTGTTTCCAGAGGTCTGCATTGCGCAGTTCCTGATTTCCTGCCCGGGTCCATCCATTTTCTTTCCATGCCGGGATACTCTGGTGTCCGTTCTGCAGATATCTGCAGTCTGTATGGATCGTAAGTAAGGATGGACGGCGCATCCTCTGTAAGGCACTGATCAGGCAGAGCAGGGCCAGTCGGTATTCTGTGGTTTCCCCTGTCTTTTCTTCTCCGGTGATCTGCTGTCCCCTGCAGGACAATGTATATTTATAGGTTCCCTCTTTGATTTTCCCGATCCTTTTTGGGTGAAAATACAGGAATATGTCTACCTGTTCCATTTTCTGATCCATCTTCAAATCCTCCTGTCTATCTTTATAAGAGTGTAGTGACGGTATGCGTAACCGGTATATGGGTTGATTCCCATCTTTACGGATTCAGGATCCACATAATAGCCTTTTGGTGCTTTGGGATAGATTGGCTGCTTGTGTCGGTCTACCAGGCTTCTTCTTTTAATTTCTTTTTGTTTTGGCTCTTTTCGGATCAGGTTACGGGAACAGCTGTATCTTTTGATCTCACCCGGTTCCTGTTCTTCCAGAGGTTTTGTGATATACTCTGAAAGTTTTACATATCCGCCTGCATCGTAAAGGGATGCAAAATATACGTGTCCGTTCTCCCATAGTTCTGAGATGATCCTGTCGGCACCCGTCTCCTGATCTGCTTCGCGGTTTATCAGAAGATGTACATGGGGACCGCCTTTCTTTCCAATAGCCAGACGGTAGATATATTTCAATTCCCATCCCTTCTTCCGGTATTTTGTCCGGACTTTTCGGATCAGCTTTCCAAGATCCTTCTTCATCTGCTCCCATGTGGGGCGGTCGCCCTTTTTGTATGTAAGAGTCATCCAGTAATCTCCAGGGGAGAAATTCCACTTGATCAGTCTTCTGACATCTCTCTGCCTTCTCCACTGATTCTGCTTGGCGATCTCCTCCGGGGTGGCTTTCCTCTTTTCTTCTCTTTCCTGTCCCCTGGCACCATACCTTCCTGTATGCTTTTCCTCTATCTCTATGGTGCTGCCAAAATCCCATGTCTCTCTGATATATGCCCACCTCATATAGCATCTCCTGTCGTAAGTCTAATACCCCTAATCGAGCTTCCAAGAGGCTTGTGCCCCTGGAAAAAGGTTAAAAATATAGCAGGTTTTCTCCTGCTTTCACCTTGACTTTCTGACACCTGGATGTTATATTTTCTATAGGTTAATAATCCAAGTGGCGGAAAGTCACCCCGGCTCATGTATTCGCATTACATGAGCCTTTTTTATTCAATGTGCTGGATCGATCCGTATAGGCATTCCATTTCTTTCGCCTTTCTGGTTGCTTCTTCCAGGGTTCCTACGTAACTTGCAAGGTTCCCACTCTGGAAGCGGACGATCCGGATGATCCTTTGCTGCTCCTGAGGGACTTTTACGGATCTGCTGCTTCTCTCAGAAATCCGCTGTACTTCCCTCGTTCTTTCCTCTTCAGTCATTTCTTCTCATTCCTCCCATTTATCAAACTGGCTTACTGCCCAGAATGCAGCGATTCCGAACAGGATGTTTATCCAGAGCGGCAGGGATACGTATTTTCCTGCAAGGATACAGAGGATTATTGCTATGTATTGTTTCATAATGCTTGTCCTCCTGTTTCCGCCTTAACCGGCGGCTTTTCTTTCGTAATTCATATTAAGTAGAAGTTCATCTGCTTTCTGTCTGATCAGATTCTTAACCTCTTCCTCTGGCATATCACTGGCTTTGTAATGGATTCCATTTATACGAATGTTTCCTGTTACCAGTTTTATTTCTGACATCTTCCTCACCTCTTCTTTATGGTATGGGAAATGATATATATTGGTTAATCAATAATAACCAGAATCACTGCCGGGCCATTAATGGATAGATTTTTATCCTGATATGGCTCGGCATATTCAGTTTTTACTCCTTCTCTCTTTTTCAATTCTTCTACCAATTCCTTTGTAGAAAATTTTTCAATTATTGTTCTCACCTCTTTCTGGATATCCGACTATTGACTTTTATCTGTTGTTCTCCTATTCTTGCATTACAGGTACTGGCATACCTAATACATAAGAAAGAAGGTATAAACTATGTCTGATAAAAATTCTTCCTTTATTAATCTATCTGATCTTCCAGACTCTATTGATAATGCTGTTAAAAACCTCACTGATAAACCAACACAAGGAATTGGGCAAACATTTTCTGATGTATGGTATTTGGTTTTCGGTGGAATCACGCAAGTCGCAGATAAACGTCGCATGAAATATGCTCACGATCTTGAACTTTATAGACAAGAATTATCGCAAGCAATTTCATCTATTCCTAAAGAAAATCTTATTGAGCCTAACGTTCAAACAACTGCTCAAGCTCTTGAAAATTCCAAGTATTGTATTGAATCAGAAGAACTCCGTAAATTATTTGTAAACTTAATATCTAAATCTATGGATAATAACTATGTTTCAAACGTTCATCCATCATTTGCCGAAATTATTAAACAAATGAGTCCAATAGACGCTAAAATTTTTAAAAACCTTCATCCTGATTATATTTTTCCATTGGTTGATTACGTCCTTGAAAACAGGCGCACTTTAAGTTCTGAAATTAAACTTTCTACGGTTTATATATCTCCTCTTTCAGATATAGATTTAAAAATGGCTTCTTTTTCTATTTCTTCTTTAGAAAGGCTGGGGCTAATTGCAATTGATATGAATTCATCATGTACTAATAAATCCGTTTATCTTCCTTACGAAGAAACAGCTTTCTATAGAAATCTTTCCTCAGAAGCAATTCGTTTGTACGCTTCTAAAAGAGCTTCCATTTACAAATATCTCGGATATTTCACTCCTTTAGGCAAGAACTTTTTTGAAGTTTGTGTAAAATAGTTAATACATCCTCATTACTTTTAGTTGTCATTTCACATATTTCTTTAACATAGCCATCTGCTTTCTTAAAATAGTAGGTGGCTACTATTTTGGCTGTAACTGCTGATACAATTATGGATGCCACAATTATTGACATTTATCTCACCTCTTTCTGGATATCTTGTCGAATCCTGTCGAGTTACTCTACTTGACTATACGCTTTCTTACTCCTACTCTATAGTTACAGGGTACTGGCATACCTGAGTACAAAAGAAAGGAGATCTTGATTTAATCTTTAAATGGGCTATTGGAATTGAAACAGTTGGAAAAAATTCCACCTTTCAGTTCACTTCCTTCTGATCCGACAGAAAATATTCAATTGGTAC